>Ga0208336_1000874_pt1 | contig 10871 bp, 10 predicted proteins | sample DeeseametaMP0372_FD_184212 | JGI IMG/M metagenome (GOLD analysis project Ga0208336, IMG submission 184212) | Marine microbial communities from the Deep Atlantic Ocean - MP0372 (SPAdes) | ecosystem: Environmental > Aquatic > Marine > Oceanic | place: East of Porto Seguro, South Atlantic Ocean...
GAAATAATAAAAAGCAAATCAAAAAAACTAAGTGAAGTTAAAAATACAATTAAAGAAGATATAGCTTTAACTAAATCCTACGATGAACTTGATATTGTATTAAATGAAGTTGAAGATAAAATAACAAATGGAGCTAATTTAGAAGAAATTTCAAATAAATTAAATTTAGATTTAATAAATGTAAAACTTTTAGAAAAAAAATCATTTTTTAATTCAGATTTACCTAATGAGATTAAAATTAATAATTTTTATCAAGAAGTATTCGAAGAAGAATTAAATTCTGATTTATTTATAGAAGAAATTGAAGATGGTTTTTTTATTGTTAGAGTAGATGAAATTGTCAATGAGCAATTGAAAACATTTGAAGAAGCATATAATGATCTAATAAAAGATGTTAAAGAAGAAAGAATTAATAAAAAAATAAATAATATAATAAAAAAATTCAGGAAAAAAATACAGGAAGGAGTAGGTTTTATAGAAATTAGCGATTTATTAAAGATGAATAGTAGAATTACAAAAAAATTGAATAGGGAAGATGTAATTAACCAAGGATTTTCATTTGAATTTACAAATAAAATTTTTGAATCAAAAAAAAATACAATTCATGAGAATGAAACAAGTGATAACTATTATGTAGTAAAAGTTATATCTGATAGCGAAGTTAAATTTAATAATGAAAGATTTAATGTTGTTAAAAAGAGTGTAAATAAAATATATGGAATTGATAATCTCCAACAAATTACAAAAATATTAGAGAATAAATTTCCTATAAGTGTAAATAAAAACTTACTGAATGAATTTATAGATAGACTGCAATATTAAAAAAATTGGAAATTACACCAAATATAAAAGTTTTTTCAAAAAAATTTAAATCAAAAAAATATAACAGATTTTGTTTATGGACAGAAATTTCAGCTGATTTAGAAACACCTATTACTGCATATTTGAAATTAGTAAAAAAAAAAAATAATAATTTTTTACTAGAATCTGTTGAAGGGGGATCAAGGAGAGGAAGATATTCAATTATTGGTATTGAATCAGATAAATTGCTGAAATGTACTGAATTAAATAAAAATACTTTAAATAATTTAAAAAAAGAAATTAATTCGTTAAAAACATGTACCTTTGGAAATCTTCCATCTATGGTTTCATCTTATGTGGGTTATATGGGTTATGATTTTATTAGATTTTATGAAAATCTACCAAATCAAAAAAAAGATGATTTAAATATTCCCTATGCCTTATTTATGAGAACTTCTTTAGTAGCAGTTTTTGATAATTTAAGAAATACTATATGTATTGTTAATACAATTACAAAAACAAAAACTAAAATAAATAAAGATTTAATTAATAAATTATATAAAGAAAGTAAAAAAAGAATTATAGATATAATAAATAATTTAACGAAACCTTTAAAAATAAAAAAATCAATAGTCAAGAAAATTTCAAAAAAAGAAAAAATTTCTTGCAGTATGACCAGGAAGCAATATTACAATGTTGTGAGTCTTATAAAAAAATATATTAACGAAGGTGATGTTATACAAGTTGTTCCGTCATTAAGATTCAAAAAAAAATTCACACCAAAGCCTTTTTCATTATATAGATCTTTAAGAAAACTTAATCCCTCACCTTTTTTATTTATATTAAATTTTCAAAATTTCTCATTAGTTGGTTCAAGTCCTGAAATATTAGTAAGACTTAAAGAAGATAATATAACTATAAGACCAATAGCTGGAACTAGGAAAAGAGGAAAAAATGAACTGGAAGATAAAAAACTAGCTAAAGACCTTTTATCTGATCCAAAAGAAATTGCTGAGCATTTAATGTTACTTGATCTTGGTAGAAATGATGTAGGAAGAGTTTCAGTAAAAAACTCTGTGAAGGTTACTGAAAAAATGATAATAGAAAATTATTCTCACGTTATGCATATAGTTTCTAATGTTATAGGAAAACTTAACAAAAAATATCATCCACTCGATGTTCTTGCTGCTGGTTTTCCTGCTGGAACAGTTACTGGGGCTCCGAAAATTCGAGCAATGGAAATCATTAATGAAGTTGAAAATACTTCTAGGAGTTTTTATGCTGGCGGAGTTGGATATTTTGCACATGATGGTTCACTGGATACATGTATAACTCTTAGAACTGGGCTAATAAAAAATAAAATGCTATATGTTCAAAGTGGTGGCGGAATAGTAGCAGATAGCAATAAACTAAATGAATACGATGAAATTATCAATAAAGCAAAAGCTGTTTTAAATGCATCTGATGATGCTATAAACTTTTAAAAACTTAGTATGTATTTACTCATAGATAATTACGATAGTTTTACTTATAACCTTTATCATTATTTCTTAGAACTGGGTGCTAAAATTGAAGTATATAGAAATGATAAAATAACTCCAGAAGCAATATTAAAAAAAAAATATAAAGGAATTGTGTTATCGCCTGGTCCTTGTACACCAAATGAAGCAGGAATATGTTTGGACTTAATAAAAAAAGCATCAAAAAAAAATATACCTACTCTCGGTGTTTGTTTAGGCCATCAAGCAATCGGGCAAGCATTTGGTGGAAAAATTATTAAGAACAAACCAATGCATGGAAAAGTTAGCAATATTTATCATTATAAATCAGATATTTTTAAAAATCTTACTAACCCATTTAAAGCAACAAGGTATCATTCTTTAAGCATTGAAAGAAAAAGTTTGCCAAACTGTTTAAAGGTTACCGCTGAATTAAAAAAAAATGGAATGATCATGGGTATAAAACATAAAAAACTTTCTATTTACGGAGTTCAATTTCATCCTGAATCAATCGCATCCCAACACGGTCACGATTTAATTAAAAATTTTTTAGAACTGTCTAAAAATAAATGAAAACTTTTGATGATTATATAAAATCTATAAAAAATTTATCTGATTTAAAAACTGAAGATTCAGAGAATGCTTTTGATCAAATTTTATCACAAAAAATTGAAGAAAGTAAGATTATTGATTTTTTAACTTCTTTATCAAAAAAAGGAGAAAGTGTAGATGAGATATTTGGTGCAGTTAAAAGTATTAAAAAAAAAGCAAAAATTATAAAAGGTTTTAGAAATTCTTTTGATACATGTGGTACAGGCGGAGATGGATCCAAAACATTTAATATATCAACAATTTGTGCAATTGTAACAGCTGCTAGTGGTGTTCGTGTTGCAAAACATGGAAATAAAGCAGTATCTTCTTTAACAGGATCTGCTGATGTGCTTTCGGAATTAGGAATTAATATAAATTTAGATAAAAACAAAATAATTGAGTGTTTAAACAAAATAAATTTATGTTTTTTATTTGCGCCTAATTTTCATCCAACTTTAAAAAATGTGGCTGATATAAGAAAAAAAATTGGTAAAAGAACAATTTTTAATATTTTAGGACCTTTGCTAAGTCCAGTAGAATGTAAAAAACAAATAATAGGAGTTTATAATATAGGATTAACAGAAAAAATGGGTCGTATTTTAGAAAGATTAGGAACTGAGCATGCTTGGATTGTTCATGGTGATGAAAAATATGATGAACTAACTATTACCGGAAGAAATCTCATTGTTGAAAATCAAGAAGGTATTCAACGTAGTTTTTATTTACATCCTTCTGACGTAGGTTTAAAAATATGTAGTAGTAAAGATCTGATTGGCGGCGACAGTAAAACAAATGCAGAAATAATAAGAGGAATTTTAAATGGTAAATTATTAGGACCAAAAAAAGATATTGTGCTACTTAACGCTGGATCTGCTTTATTTATAAATGGTAAAGTAAAAGGAATAAAAGATGGTATTGAGATGGCAGATGAAATTATTAAATCTGGTAAAGCTTTAAAAAAACTTAATGATTTAATTGAATTATCTAATTCTTAATAAAAATGAAAAACATACTGCAAAAAATTTGTGAAGATAAAAAAATATTTATAGAAAAAGAAAAGAAAAAAAAAAATATTAATTTTTTAATAAAAAACACGTCTAAAAAAAATAAGGTGAATGACTTTAAAAAAGCTTTTGACAAAGCATTAAAAGAAAAAAAAATACCTGTAATATCAGAAATAAAAAAAAAATCTCCAAGTCAGGGAAAAATTAATAAAAGTTTTAGTCCAGTGAAAATAGCAAAAAATTATCAAAGAAATGGTGCAACCTGTTTATCAGTTTTGACAGATGAAAAATATTTCGAAGGTTCTTTAAATCATTTAAAAGCTGTTAGAAAAATAACAAAACTACCAATACTTAGAAAAGACTTTATTATTGATAATTATCAAATAATTGAATCAAAGTACTCTGGTGTTGATTGTATTCTTTTAATAATGGCAGCGCTTGATAAAAATCATGCTAAAGAATTAGAATCAACAGCTATTGAATATGGTTTAAATGTTTTGCTTGAAGTTCATAACGAAAAGGAGTTGGATCAAGCTTTAGATTTAAAAAGTAATCTTATTGGAATAAATAATAGAAATCTAAAAACATTAAAAATAAATATTAATAATACAAAAAAACTTATAAAACAAATTCCAAAAAAAAAATACGTTATATCAGAAAGTGGCATTAAAACTGTTGAAGATATGATTGATCTTTGGTCTTATGGAATTAAAGGTTTTTTAATTGGTGAAACATTACTTAAAAACCCTTCTAAATTAAAAGATTTTTTAAATGTCAAAACAAACTAAAAAAAATGTAAAAATGATTGATGTTGCTAATAAGAAAGTAACTAAAAGAACAGCAATAGCTGAAGCCTTTATTAATTTAAATACTGCTACTAAAGAAAAAATATATAAAGATAAAATAATTAAAGGCGATGTCATTTCAGTTGCAAAAACTGCCGGAATATTAGCAGCTAAAAAAACATCAGATATAATACCACTCTGTCATCAAATACCTTTAAATTCAGTTGAAATAGAAATAGTAAATAAATTGGAAGGATTGCTAGTTGTTTCAAAGTGTAATAGTTCTTCTAAAACAGGTGTTGAAATGGAAGCTTTGCTATCAGTTACCGTTACAGCATTAACTATTTATGATATGTGCAAATCAATAGATAAATCTATAGAAATTACAAAGATTCGCTTATTGTCAAAAAAAGGCGGAAAATCAGGTAATTATAAAAGATAATTCTTACTTGAAATGTACCACTTTTGTTCCTATAATTATAAATATGCTTACAAAAAAACAAAGTAAATTATATAACTTCTTAAAAGATAAAATAAAAAAGACCAACGTCAGTCCTTCTTTTGAAGAAATGAAAATTGCAATGGGTCTAAAATCAAAATCAGGCATACAAAGGCTTATAAATGGACTAATTGAAAGAGGGTTTATAGAAAAAAAAGATAATAAAAAAAGAGCTATAAATATAGTAAATAATTCAGTTTCAAAAAAAAATAATGATTTGGTTATCAACCTGCCATTACTAGGTAGCATTGCCGCAGGCAACCCGGTAGAAGCAATAGAAAACTCGGATGAAAATATTCAAATACCATTACATTTGATATCCGCAAATAAGAAAAATTATGTTCTAAAAGTTGAAGGAGACTCAATGGTAAACAAAGGTATAGTAGACGGTGATAAAGCTATTATTGAATATTGTAATGATGCAGAAAACGGCGATATTGTAGTTGCTTTAATTAATGATAATGAAGTCACCTTAAAAAAATTAAAAAAAAATAAAGATAAAATATATTTGATACCAGCGAATGATAATTATAAAATTCAGTCTTTTAATTCTGATGAAATAAAGATTCAAGGAAAATTAAAAGGAATTATCAGAAGCTATTAAAATTATTTCTTAAATAATTCAAATAATTCATGTATAAATAGATTTTCTTAAAAAAATCCAAACTATGAAAATTGTTACAAGATTTGCACCCTCGCCTACCGGAAATCTTCATATTGGAAGTGCCAGAACTGCTTTATTTAATTGGTTATTTGCAAAAAATATAAAAGGAAAATTTTTATTAAGAATTGAAGATACTGATAAAGTTAGATCTACAAAAGAATCAATAAATAAAATACTTGATGGTTTAACTTGGCTTAATCTCCAATGGGATGATCAAATTATATATCAATCAAAAAATCAAAAAAGGCATAAAGAAGTTTCTGAAGAACTTTTAAAAAAAGGATTAGCCTATAAATGTTTTTGTTCAGAAGAAGACTTAAACAAAATGCGAGAAGAAGCTAAAATTTTAAAAAAACCTTTTCGTTATAATAGAATGTGGAGAGAAAAAAATTCAAAAGATGTGCCTCAAAATATTAAACCAGTAATTAGAATAAAGTCCCCAATTAAAGGAGAAACTATTATTGAGGATATAATTCAAGGTACAATAAAAGTGTCAAATGAAGAAATAGATGATTTTATTATTTTGCGATCTGATGGAACGCCAACTTATATGTTGTCAGTAATTGTTGATGATTATGATATGAAGGTTACTCATCTCATAAGAGGACACGACCATCTAACAAATACATTCAGACAAAATGTAATTTATGAAGCAATGCAATGGAACAAACCTATAACAGCACACATTCCTCTGATACTTGGTTCAGATGGAAGTAAAATGTCAAAAAGACATGGAGCAATTGATGTAGAAGAATACAAAACAAAAGGTATTTTACCTAATGCTTTAATTAATTACATGTTACGTCTTGGCTGGAGTCACGGTGATGATGAAATTATATCATTAGAAAATGCAATAAAATGGTTTAGTTTGGAAAAAATAGGTAAATCACCAGCAAAATTTGATAATGAAAAATTAATAAGTGTTAATAGTCACTACATTAAAGAATTAAATAATGATAAAATAATTAAATTTCTTGAATCTTATTATATTTCAAAATATAAAATTAAAATTGACGAAATTTCAATAAAAAGATTAAATTTAGGTTTAGATGATATTAAATCACGATCCCGAGATCTTAACCAATTAGCTGAAATGTCTTTATTTTACTGCAGTAAATTCCCATTATCTATTTCAAAAAAAGCCCAAAAATACATAAAAAAAGTTGATAAAACGATATTTAAAGATTTATTAGTTGTATTGGGAAATACAGAAAATGACTTTAAAAAACAAAAAATTGAAGAAATAATGTCTAAATTTCTTATAGAAAAAGGTTTAAAACTATCAGATATTATCCAATATATAAGGGCAATGATTACAGGTTTAGATGTTAGTCCAAGAATATATGATATAATGGAAATCCTTGGTTTTTTAGAAATAAAAAAAAGAATAGAGAATTTTATACATGGATAAAAAAGTTAATAAAAAAATACAAATTGAATTATCAAATAATAAAAAAATTCAATTACCTATAATTGAATCTACAATTGGCCCAGATGTTATTGATGTAAGAAATTTATATAAAGAAACTGGGCATTTTACTTTTGATCCAGGATATCTTTCTACTGGAAGTTGTGAATCAAAAATTACTTTTATTGATGGCGATAATGGAATTTTGTTGCATAGAGGATATACAATAGAAGAGCTTGCAGATCATGCGGATTTTATGGAAGTTTCTTATTTACTTTTACACGGGGAACTACCTAACATTCAACAAAAAGAAAAATTCGAAAATAATATCCGATATCACACAATGTTACATGAACAAATGAAAACTTTTATACAAGGTTTTAGAAGAGACGCTCATCCAATGGCAGTAATGGTTGGAACAGTTGGAGCATTATCTGCCTTCTATCGAGACAGTGAAGATTTTTCAAATTCGAGGCAGAGAATAATATCAACTCATAGAATTATTGCTAAAATGCCAACAATCGCCGCATGGGCTTATAAATATTCATTGGGGCAACCTGTAATTTATCCAAACAATAGTTTAACTTATGCTGAAAACTTTATGAAAATGACTTTTGCAACACCTTGCGAAGATTACATTTCTAATCCAATAATTACAAAAGCAATGAATCAATTGTTAATTTTGCATGCTGATCATGAACAAAATGCTTCAACATCAACAGTAAGATTAGCAGGTTCATCTGGAGCAAATCCCTTTGCTTGTATATCTGCTGGAATAGCTTCTTTATGGGGACCAGCACATGGTGGTGCAAATGAAGCGGTAATGAAGATGCTTATAAAAATAAAAAAAAACGCAAAAATTAAAGATTTTATCAAACGTGCTAAAGATCCAAATGATCCATTTAAATTAATGGGATTTGGTCATAGAGTTTATAAAAATTATGATCCAAGAGCGTCAGTTATGAGAGAAGCTTGTCATGATGTTTTAAATGAATTAGGTAGAAAGAATAATCCCTATTTAGCAATAGCTCTTGACTTAGAAGATGCTGCTTTAAATGATAGTTATTTTAAAAAGAAAAAATTATATCCAAATGTTGATTTCTATTCAGGTATTTTACTTTGGGCTCTAGGTTTTCCACTTTCAATGTATACCGCAGTATTTTCTGTAGCAAGAACAGTTGGATGGGTAGCACATTGGAAAGAAATGATTGAAGAACCAACAAGGAAAATATCTAGACCTAGACAGTTATATACTGGATATCAAAAAAGAGAATACATAGAATTAGATAAAAGAGAAAATAAAAAATCAATTCTTAAATCAATTTCTGCAATAATAAAAACTAGTCTTAAATCCCGTTAATTATTTCGTTTACAGCATTAACGCTAGGTAATTTATTATTATTTTTTAATTTAAGTAAACTTTTTTTAGTATTATCAATTTGTTTTTTTGCATATGAGCTATTTTCTATCAATTTTAATAGTTCTTTAGCAACTAATTCTGGCCGACATTTAAATTGAAGAAATTCAGGAACTATATATTTATTTTCTAATATATTTAATAAATTAGCGTATTTAATTTTAACAAAAGTTTTTACAATTAAATAAGATAAAAAATTTAATTTATAAATAACAATTGTAGGAATATTAAAATAACTTAATTCAACAGCAACTGTTCCAGATGAAGAGATTGCAGCGTTGCTAATTTTAAAAGCATCATACTTGTCAATTTCATTTATTAGAGAATAAGAAAAATTAAATTTATATTTATTAAAGTATTTTCTTAAATGAGGTAAGATATAAAATAAAACATGTATTTTAAAATTTGAATGATTTCTAATTATATTAATTGTTTCTATTAATACAGGTAAACTTTTTTTAAGTTCTGATAATCTACTTCCCGGTAGAAAAGATATAATTTTAGAACCATTTTTAATTTTATACTTTATATATAAATTCTTTTTATTAATTTTTTTATTTTTTTCTATTTCATAAATAGGATGCCCAACAAATTTTGTATTTAGATTGTGTTTGGTAAAATATTTATTTTCAAATGGTAGAATTGTAAGAAGTTTATCAACATAATTAGATAAATATTTTGCTCTTCCACTTCTCCATGCCCAAACAGTTGGAGCTACATAATGAATTTTCTTTGTAAATGGTATTTTTTTCGAAATTCTTTTTAGAATTCTAAAATTAAAATCTGGGCTATCAATTGTAACTAAAAGATTTGGTTTTGTTTTTATTAAATCTTTTTCAGTTTTATTTAGTAAATTGAAGATATTGAAAATATTAGGAATAATCTCAAAAATACCAAAAATTGATAATTTTTTAATTGGAAATAAACTTTTAACTAATCCTGAACTAATCATTTTTGTGCCACCGATACCATAAATTTTTACTTTAATTTTTTTTTCTTTTTTTAATGATTTAATCAAATTTGAACCAATTACATCTCCTGATGGTTCAGTAGCAATTAAATAAACCTTAATTCTTTTTTTAACAATCCTATTATTCATAGTTAATTGTAAAATTATTTTTTGTGGAGTAATCAATATCTACAGATAAAAGTACTTTTTTATACTTTTTTAAGTATTTGAGAGTTTTTTTTTTATCCATAATTATCGTAGAATCTGCATTAAGAACTATATATTTAATATTTGTTTTAACTAAATATTTTAATGTATCCAAACCAAATGTTGGTAAATCCATTCTTATGTCTTGATTTACTTTCTTAACTTTAATAAATATATAACTGATTTTACTAAATTTATTATTATTTAATCTTTTAATTAAGTTATTTGTCCCTCTTCTATCCTCTTTTAAAAGGATTTCATTTTTTGAAGTAATAACAGATTGGCCAAGATCTTTAGTTGTCCATTGAATAGTTTTTTTGACCAAATTATTAATTATTTCAAGATCATTTTTGGGGATTTTGTTAGTACCGTAAATACCTTTATTTAAAAAATAATTATTTGTTATATAAGAAAGTCCAATAACTTTAAAACCTTCATTTTCAAATATTGAAGCAACATTTCTTAAAATAACATCATCTGTTTTTTTAAAAAAAATGAATTTAAAAACTTTAAATAAAGTCCATAAATCTGGTTTTAAATCCACTAAATTTGGTCTATCTAAAGCACCTAAAAATATAATTTTTTTTATTTTGTTTTCTTTTAAAATTCTAATAGCCTTTAACCCCTGCCCCATTCTTAAAGAATAAGCTTTAAAATTTTTATACAATTTGATCTCTGAAAAACCTTTAATTGCTAAGATAATAAATTTAGCATTAAGCTTTTTTAAATGGGAAGCTATTTTAAAAGGTAATTTTCCAGAACCTGCGATAATAGCAATATTATCAAACATTATTATTTTTGTTTTGGTTGACATATTGCTCTAGATGAAGATTTATTTTTTATAAATCTAACAATATCCATGACAACTCTATTTTTTTTATAAATTTTTATAGCATCTTTTAATCTTTCAAAAGCAGTTCCTTCAATAGAAAAGATTAATCTAAAAGCTGTTCTTAAATCATGTATTTGTTTTCTATTAAAACCTCTTCTTTTAAGACCAATAATATTTAAACCTGATAAATGTGCTCTATTACCAATAACAGAACC
>Ga0208336_1000879_pt1 | contig 10843 bp, 8 predicted proteins | sample DeeseametaMP0372_FD_184212 | JGI IMG/M metagenome (GOLD analysis project Ga0208336, IMG submission 184212) | Marine microbial communities from the Deep Atlantic Ocean - MP0372 (SPAdes) | ecosystem: Environmental > Aquatic > Marine > Oceanic | place: East of Porto Seguro, South Atlantic Ocean...
TGCTGTCATAGCAAAAAAAGATTGGCAACTTCTAAAAGGTTTAAAATCTTTATTAATAAGTTCTGTTTTTTTTGCTTTTATGACTGGAAGATTGTAATGGCTGTCACATTTTGCCAACCCATGACCTGGCATATGTTTAATAACAGTAGCTATCTTATTTTTTTTATATAAATTAATACACAAATTGCCTATTTTTGAAACAATTATAGGATCTGCAGAAAAAGATCGCTTTCCTATTACATTATGGCTTTTCTTTCTTTGAACATCCATAACTGGAACGGTATTTATATTTATACCAACTTTTTTTAAAATATCACAAACTTTATCAATATAGATATTGTAGCGATGGGTAAAAACTTTTTTATCTTGTTTATAAAGTTTTCCAAAATAACCTTGTGAAAATAAACTAAAATCGATAATTTTATTTAGTCTAGAAACGCTCCCGCCTTCTTGATCTATTAATATTGGATAATTTTTATCTTTAATGATCCCTCTTATATCTTTGATAAGATATTTAAGTTGAAAAAGATTTTTAATGTTTCTAGAAAATAAAATTATCCCCCAAGGCATTTCAGTTTTTAGCAGATACCTTTCTTCAGCTGTTAATTTAGTTCCTCTAATTCCAAAAATTATTGCTTTTCGTCTCATTGATTTATTTTCCGATTAAATCCCAAAACGTGTATTTTTTTTTATTTTTTTTATAAACCTCTACATCATTTATATATTCAATAATATTGTTTGTATCATTTTTTAATAAAGGTAGATTTTGTGTATTGTTATTTAGTTTGACAGAATAAAAGGCTCTAGATTTATTAGTTTCTTTTATGTTTTGATCTGAAAAATAAAATCTTGTCGTTAAAATTATAAAAATGAGAAATGATGCTAGGTAAAATATATTTTTAATTTTTTTTAACATCACATACTTTTGGGAGTTGACACTCCTAAAATTGACATCCCATTTCTTATTACTATAAATAAGGCTTGTAACAGAAGTAATCGTGAATTATTCAAGCTGTTGTTTTTCAAAACAAATCGAAATTCTTTCTTTTCTGTTCCTAGATTCCAATATGAATGAAATAAAGTTACAAGATCGTATAAATAAAAAGGTATCCTGTGTGGTTCAAATTTAAAGGATGATATTTCAACACATCTAGGCCATTCAGAAATTTTTTTCAAAATTTCAATTTCATACTGATTGAGAGTAAAATCTTCATTAACTAGCTTAATATCATTCTCAATGTCTAATTTAAGTACTCTAAAAATTGAATTAATTCTTGCATAAGCATATTGAACATAAAATACAGGATTATCCTTTGATTTCTCAGTCACCTTTTCAAAATCAAAATTTAATTCTACATCATTACTTCTGTTTAACATCATAAATCTAACAGAGTCTCTGCCAACTTCTTTTATTAAATCCTCTACTGTAATGTAGTCACCCTTTCTTTTAGACATTTTAAAAGGTTCGCCTTTTTTAAATAATTTAACTAATTGAGAAACTTTACATACAAGATTTATTTTATTTTTTGAAATTGCTCTAACAGCTGAAGTAATTCTTTTAATATACCCTGCGTGATCAGAACCTAGAATATTTACTAATATATCAAAATTTCTATTAATCTTATGAGCATGGTATGCTATATCACTAGCAAAATAGGTCCATGTTTTGTCTTCTTTTTGTAGAGCTCTATCCGTATCATCGCCAAACTTAGTTGAATTAAATAACAATTGATCTCGCGTTTTCCAATCTTTTGACAACTCACCTTTTGGAGGTTCTAATTTTCCTTTATAAACATAATTATCTTTTTGTAATTTTTTAATAGTCTTGGATACAAATTCATTTTTTATTAATTCTGATTCATAGACAAAACTATCGTGTTCTACTCCTAAATTATCTAAATTATTTTTAATTAACTTTATTGAAAATTTTAATGACTCTTTGGCTAACTTTTCATACACTTTATTAAAATTTTTAAAATCTTTAATATTTTTTTCTTCCACAATTTTTTTTGCTATATCAATAATGTAATCTCCTGGATATAAATCTTTATCGAAAGGAAATATCTTTTCTTCAGTAATTTCTAAAATTCTGTGATAAACAGAAAGAACAAAGATCTTTATTTGGTTTCCATAATCATTAACATAATATTCTTTTGTAACTAAATGTCCGTTAAATTTTAACAAATTGGAAAGAGCATCACCTATTATAGCTCCTCTGCAATGACCGACATGTAATGGGCCTGTTGGATTAGCTGAAACAAACTCAATATTATATTTTTGTTGTAAATTTCTATTTGATCCATAATTTGCATCAGATTGAATTATTTTAAACAAATGGTTTTTCCAAAAATCAATTTTAAAATTGATATTTAGAAAACCAGGTTTTGCCACATCAATTTTTTCAAATTCTTTAAAATTTTCTAAAAAATTTTTTTTTAAAATATTAGCTAAATCTAAAGGTGTTTTTTTATTAAACTTAGCTAATATCATTGCGACATTACATGACATATCACCTTTGTGCTCCTTGGGTGGCAACTCTACTATCAAACCTTTTAAATTATCAGGAAGATCAATTATTTTTTTCTTTTCCAAGCTTTTTAAATAATCCATAAACCTTTTTTGATAATTTAAAAATAAATTCATTTTATTTTTTTATGTAGATTAATTGCATACCGGTCGGTCATACCAGCTATAAAATCAGCAACCACGCGTTCTTTTAGTTCCTTTTTTAATAATTCGTCGTTAATATATTTCTTAGGGTTTTTTGACAAATAATTAAATAGAACTTTTATTATTCTTTTTCCCTTATTAGTATTAATAATTACTTTTTTATGATTATACATGTTGTGTCTTAAAAAATCCTTTATTTGCATATCTACTTTTTTAATTTTATCAGAAAAATCAACTATCAAATGATCTTGTTTATAGATGTCTTTGATTGATTGTGGATTATATTTTTTTAAATTTCTATTCGTTGTATTGATTACATCAACAACCATAACATTAATTAATTCCCTAACAATTTGATTAATAATTATCTCTCTTCTATAATTTTTTGTATTGTTAACATGTTTATTAATCAACTTAGAAACTAAAGGTATTGAATTAAATTTTTCAATTGTAAATAAACCAGCTCTTAGACCATCTTCTAAATCATGGTTATTATATGCAATATCATCTGATATTGCGGCAACTTGGGCTTCTAACGATGGAAATGCATGAAAAACTATTTTGTTCTTAAATAAATTTTTTTTTAAAATTGCATTGTAAAGATTTAGATTTTTGACTGGTCCATTATGTTTAATTAAACCATCTAATGTTTCAATTGTGAGGTTTAAACCAAAAAATTTATAATATTTATTCTCAAGTAAAGTTACTATTCTTAAAGTTTGTATATTATGATTAAATCCCCCATGTCTTTCCATACATTGATTTAAGACTTCTTCTCCAGCATGCCCAAATGGCGTATGACCTAAATCATGTGATAAACTTAACGTTTCGCATAAATCTTCATTTAAACCCAAAGATCTAGCCAACGTCCTTGAGATTTGAGAAACCTCCATTGAATGAGTAAGTCTAGTTCTATAATGATCTCCTTCTGTATTCACAAAAACTTGGGTTTTGTGTTTAAGCCTTCTAAAAGACGACGAGTGAATTATTCTGTCCCTATCTCTTTGATATGGGGATCTTATTGAGTTTTCTTTCTCGTTATATATTCTTCCTTTGCTATTAATCGATTTGATCGCATAAGGTTTTAAATGATTTTCCTTATAATTTTTTTGCATAAACTAATTAAGAGGATTATATTATAATAAAATTGAGTTTAAATGATTAAAGAAATAAATTTTAGCAAAAATGCTGTAGAAAGAATTAATCAGCTAATAGCAAAAAAGCCATCAGGTACATTTTTTAGAATTGCCGTAAAAGGTGGTGGTTGCTCTGGATTCAAATATGATTTTTCATTTGATAAAGAAATTGATGTAAATGATCTTAAGCACGAAAACATTGTTATAGATAAATCTTCATTAGAAATGTTAAAAGGATCTCAAGTTGATTTTGCACAAGAATTAATTGGTAGTTCTTTTAAAATATCTAATCCAAAAACTAAATCATCTTGTGGTTGCGGAGTATCTTTTTCATTTTAATGAAAATTGTTACATGGAATGTAAACTCAATTAGAGCAAGAATTGATAATATCAAAGAATATCTAAAATCTAGTTCTCCTGATATAGCTATGTTGCAGGAAATTAAAACTGAAGAACACAGTTATCCTTTTGACGATTTAAACAAGTTGGGATACATATCCTATGTTAATGGCCAAAAGGGTTACAATGGCGTATCAATTTTATCTAAAAAAAAATTAGATAAAGTTAATAAAGTTTTGCCAGGAGATAAAGTAAAACAATCAAGATTAATTTCAGCTAAGATAAAAATTAAAAATAAGATTATTGATATAATTAATATATATGTGCCAAATGGAAATCCTGTTGATACGGACAAATATACTTATAAATTAAATTGGATTGATCTTTTTATTAAAGAAATTGATAAAAAGTTAAAAAACAATACCCCATTAATAATAGCTGGAGATTTCAATATTATACCTGAAGAAAAAGATGCATATGCACCTGAAAAATATATAAATGATGCTCTTTTTAAGTTGGAAGTTAGAAAAAGATTTAGAAATTTGATAAATTTAGGTCTGCAAGATGTATTTAGAAATTTCTATAAAAAAGAAGGTAATTACACCTTTTGGGATTACCAGAAAGGTTCCTGGCAAAAAAATAACGGTCTAAGAATAGATCATGTATTAGTTTCTAACAATTTGATTGATTTAATTAAAAAAATAGAAATAAAAAAAACTATAAGAAATCAAATAAAACCATCAGATCACGTGCCGGTAGAATGTGTTATTAATTAACCCTACCGTAAACATCCTTATACCTAACAATATCGCTTTCCTTTAAAATTGATCCAGTTTGTACTTCGACAATTTGAACAGGCTTATTAAAAGCATTCTCAATTCTATGGACTGCGCCTTTTGGGATAAAAGCTGTTTCATTTGGATATTTGAAAAATTTTTTTTTATTAATTGTAATTTTTGGTTTACCCGAAATAATTGTCCAACGTTCAGATCGATAAGTATGCTTTTGCAAACTAATCGATGATTTTGGATTAATTACAAGCTCTTTTAACAAAAATCCCTTGCCCGAGAATAAATTAATATATTTGCCCCATGGTCGATAAAAAGTATTTTTTTTAATATTACTTCTTGATTTATGGTTTTTAAAAAACTTCCAAATTTCTTTCCAATTACCTAAATCTGTCAAAGGTATACTTAATTTAATACCGAAAATATTTTTAGATTTTTCTAAAATTGCATAATCAAATGATATCTCCTGTGATTTTTTAAATGATGCTTTATTTAAATAATAAACATTTTTATATAATTTTGATTTGCTAACAGCGTCATTACAATTTTTGAATATTTTGTATTGATGTTTTTTAAAACTTCTAATTATAGAATCTTTCCTTGCAAAAAACATACCTGAATTCATATAGCCCTTTTTTTTTAATATTTCTTTTGCTTTATTTTTGTTAGGTTTTTCAATAAATCTATCTACCTTATTAAGGTTTTTCGAAATTTTTTTGGTTAAAAAATAACCATATTCAGACGACGGTGAAACGGGTTTAATACCAAAAATAAAAATATTATTGTTGCTTAAATATTTTTTGTGTGAATTAATTGATTTGTTAAATTGATTAATTTTTCCAATTAAATTATCTGATGGCAAGAAAATCATAGATTGGTTATAAAGAACTTCTTTTAACAGAGCTGATGACAATATTGCAGGAGCTGTGTTCTTCTTAAATGGCTCCAAAATAATTCTATATTTTTTAATTTTGCATTTTACAAGATATCTTTTTACTAAATTTAAATAAGCAGAATTTGTTGTTATTATAGGATAATCAAATATTGAACTCTTAACTCTTTGAAGAGTTTTTTCAAACAAAGTCCAACCACCCCAATCAATAAATTGCTTTGGTATATTTTTTTTGGAATTAGGCCATAATCTTGTGCCTGCTCCTCCGCACAAGATGACTGGTCTTATTTTCATTTATTTATTATATATCCGCGTAACACTTTTTCTCTTTGGATGCTCCTGGATGCGTGACAGCACCTTCGAAGGCTGGACCAACTGATTGAGAATACTTCCATAATGTACCTGAGGTATATTCTATTTTTTTTGGTTTCCATTTTTTCTTTCTTTTTGCCAATTCTTTACTGGTTAAATGAACCTTTATAAAACCTTTGTCTGCATCTATTTCAATAACATCTCCATTTTTAATTAATCCGATTGGTCCACCAACAGCTGCTTCCGGACCAACATGCCCAATAGAAAATCCATGAGTGCCGCCAGAAAAACGACCATCTGTAATTAGAGCAACTTCTTCTCCTAATCCTTGACCATATATAGCACCAGTAGTTGATAACATTTCTGGCATGCCAGGACTGCCTTTGGGACCTTCATATCTAATAACAATCACGTCTCCTGCTTTTATTTTTTTCTCTAAAACTGAGTTTAGAGCAAATTTTTCACTGTCAAAGCATTTTGCTTTTCCTTTAAATTTTTTTCTTTTCATTCCAGCAACTTTTACAATAGCTCCATCGGGCGCCAAATTTCCTTTTAATCCAACAAAACCACCTGTGGGACTTAATGGTTTAGTGGTTTTGTAAATTATTTTTTGATCAGATGGAAAAACAATATCTTTATGATTTTCTCCAATCGTTTTTCCAGAAACTGTCATACAATCTTCATGTAAAAAACCTCCGTTTAACAATGCTTTGATTAAAACAGGAACACCCCCTATTTCGTATAAATCTTTTGCAACATATTTTCCTGAAGGTTTTAGATCAGCAATATAAGGTGTTTTTTTTGAAATATTTGTAACATCATTTAGAGTAAACTTAATTCCAGCTTCATGTGCAATCGCTGGTAAATGTAAAGCTGCATTTGTAGATCCCCCCGAAGCAGCAACTACAACAGCTGCATTTTCCAATGATTTTCTTGTTACAATATCTCTTGGTCTAATATTTTTTTTTAATAAATTCATTACAGCTTGTCCACTAGAAACAGCAAATTTATCCCGCGTTTCATATATTGCGGGTGTACCTGCAGATCCTGGTAATGCTAAACCTATAGCCTCTGAAACACATGCCATTGTATTAGCTGTAAATTGTCCTCCACATGATCCGGCAGATGGACAAGCAACTCTTTCTAATTCAAATAAATCTTCTTTGGTCATTTTACCTGTTGATTGTTTACCTACACCTTCGAAAACATCAACTATCGTTACATCTTTCCCTTTGTAACTTCCTGGTAATATTGATCCACCATAAATAAATACGGAAGGAACGTTTAATCTTAGCATTACCATCATAAGTCCAGGTAATGATTTATCGCATCCTGCCAAACCAATAAGCGCATCATAACAATGTCCTCTCATAGTTAATTCAACCGAGTCAGCTATAATTTCTCTGCTAATTAATGAAGATTTCATTCCATCGTGACCCATTGCAATTCCATCAGTAACTGTAATAGTTGTGAATTCTCTGGGAGTACCACCAGCAGATTTAACACCTTTTTTAGCTGATTGCGCTTGTCTAGAAAGTGTGATGTTGCAAGGAGCGGATTCATTCCAGGTTGTCACTACACCAACAAAAGGTTTTTCTATATCAGTGCTTTTTAACCCCATAGCATAATACATAGATCGATGAGGAGAACTTTTTACACCAACAGATACGTGTCTGCTTGGTAGTTTTGATTTATTAAATTTCATAATTAATTTTTAATACTATTTAAAATGCTATTCAACTTCTTAAGTTCAATTTTGTAATCTATTAAGGCCTTTTTTTCTTTTTCAACAATTTGTTTTGGTGCATTATTTAAAAAAGATTTATTTTTTAACTTGCCCGTTATTTCAACTATTTTTAGATCTAAATTTATAACTTTTTTGGATATTTTTTGTCTTTGGCCATGTAAATCTAAACTTTGATCAAAATACAGTGTTATGGTTTCTCCTCCGACAATGATTTTTATGCCATTTTTATCTATTTTTGAATCGCAAACATTTGAAATTCTTCCTAGTCTCTTAAATACGTTTAAATTATCTTTAATAATACTTCTTTTATTGGAGTTTAATTCATCAATAGAAATTTCTATAAATGATCCGGGAGATACATCCAAATCTACCTTGGTTGACCTTATGCTGGTTACAAGTTGTATCAACCAATCAATTTTATTATAACTTTTGTTAAAAGTAGGTTGAAGTTTTAAGTCCCAGTTTTTATACATCAAAGGTGACTTAAAATAATTATTAAATTTAAAATCTAGCCAAACTTTTTCAGTAAAAAAAGGTGCAAATGGATGCAATAGAAGTAATATGTTTGATTGAATGTAACTAGCAATATTACGAGACTCCTTAATTTCTTTTTTATGTTTAGTATCAAAAATAGGCTTTAAAAATTCAATATACCAATCACAATAAGAATGCCAAACAAACTGATAAATTGCTTTTGCTGCCTCGTCGAATCTAAATTTTGATATATAGGTTTGCACTTCTTTGTTCGTTTTTACTAATTCAAAATAAATCCATTTGTTTACATCTAGGTTAATTTTTTTAATATTAAGTTTTGGAGAAAGTTTGCATTTATTTAATTTTGTAAATTTATTAGCATTCCATATTTTATTTAAAAAATTCCTGTATCCTTTAACTCTATTTTCTGAAAGCTTTATATCTCTTCCTGGTGATGCCATTGAAATTAAAGTAATCCTTAGAGAGTCAGCGCCATATTTATTTATTATATCAAGAGGGTCGATAACGTTACCTTTGGACTTGGACATCTTTTGACCTTTTTCATCTCTTACTAGCGCATGAACGTAAACTTTAGAAAAAGGTACTTTTTTAATAAGATGATTTCCCATCATCATCATTCTAGCAACCCAAAAAAAAATTATATCAAATCCTGTTACAAGAACTGATGTAGGATAAAATCTTTTTAATTCATAAGTTTTATTTGGCCATCCCAACGTTGCAAATGGCCAAAGTGCAGAGGAAAACCAAGTGTCTAGAACATCGTCGTCTCTCTTTAATTCAACATTTTTTTTATAATATCTGTAAGCATTTTTTTTTGCTTCTTGTTCATCTTCAGCAACAAAAATTTTTTTGTCTTTTGAATACCAAGCTGGAATTCTATGCCCCCACCATAATTGCCTAGAAATACACCAAGGTTGAATATTATTCATCCATTCAAAGTAGGTTTTTGACCAATTGTTTGGAAAAAAATTTGTCCTTTTTTTCTTAACAACATCTATTGCTTTTTTGGCTAAAAATTTTGCATCAACAAACCATTGTTCTGTTAATAAAGGTTCTATTATTGTATTTGATCGATCGCCGTAAGGAACGACATTTTTAATATTTTCTATTTTTTCTAATAAATCTTTTTCTTTAAGTTTTTTTACAATTAGTTTTCTAGCTTCAAAACGATCTAATCCCACTAATTCATTCGGCACTTTATTATTTAATCTACCGTTTTTTTCAAAAATATTTATAAATTTTAGATTGTGTCTTTTACCAATATCAAAATCATTAAAGTCATGCGCCGGAGTAATTTTAAGAGCTCCAGAGCCTTGGTCTATGGCAACAAAATTATCTGAAATTATTTTAACCTCCCTATCTACTATTGGTATTAATATTTTTTTTCCAACAAAATTTTTATATCTATCATCTTTTGGATTAACAGCTACCGCTGTGTCTCCAAGCATTGTTTCTGGTCTAGTAGTAGCTATTATAATTTGATTATTTTCTCCAACAACTTTATATTTTATATAATAAAGATTTGATTGAACTTCCTTTTGTTCAACTTCTAAATCTGATATTGCAGTTTCTAATTTAGTATCCCAGTTAACTAACTTTGTATCTTTATAAACTAATTTTTGTTGATAAAGCTTAACAAACGTTTTTATTACTGCTTTTGACAAATCTTTATCCATTGTGAATCTATTACGTGACCAATCGCATGAGCATCCTAGTTTTTTAAGTTGATTAAGAATTTGGTCCCCTGATTCTTTTTTCCACTTCCAAACTTCTTCGATAAACTTATTTCTACCGAGTTGATTTTTAGTAATTCCCTTTAACGATAATTCTTTTTCTACAACTGCTTGAGTGGCAATACCAGCATGGTCTGTTCCGGGTTGCCATAAAGTTTCATAACCATTCATACGATGAAAACGCACTAGTAAATCTTGTAGTGAATTATTTAATGCATGGCCCATATGCAGACTTCCAGTGATATTTGGGGGTGGTATTACAACAGAAAAATATTTTTTCTTGTTCTTTTTTGGCTTAAAAAAATTATTTTTTTCCCAATAATCGTAAATTTGTTTTTCTATAGTATGATGGTTGTAATTTGAATTTTGCATTTAATACAAACATATAATAATACAATAGAAAGCAAAGAATTGAATCAAACAATTCTGTTTATAAAATTGGCCACGTGGCGGAATGGTTACGCAGAGGATTGCAAATCCTTATATCCCAGTTCGATTCTGGGCGTGGCCTCCAGAATTTATAGTTGTTTTGTTTTTAAAAAAAAGTATGTTGATGTAATTCCTCGGTAGCTCAGTTGGTAGAGCAGTTGACTGTTAATCAATTGGTCGCAGGTTCGAGTCCTGCCCGAGGAGCCAAATAATTATCCAGTTTTTTCTAAACTTCTTGTGTTCTTTAAAACTTGCAATATTTTCTCTTTTTGCTTATCAGAAAGAGTACTAAATAATTTAGC
>Ga0208336_1000882_pt1 | contig 10836 bp, 8 predicted proteins | sample DeeseametaMP0372_FD_184212 | JGI IMG/M metagenome (GOLD analysis project Ga0208336, IMG submission 184212) | Marine microbial communities from the Deep Atlantic Ocean - MP0372 (SPAdes) | ecosystem: Environmental > Aquatic > Marine > Oceanic | place: East of Porto Seguro, South Atlantic Ocean...
GTTGCGGAGTGGGGCGAGCCTCATCGCGTGGATATGACATTCAGCGTCACCAAAAGTTTTCTGTCTACTGTCGCTGGGCTGGCATGGGACCAAGGGCTTATCAAGGACGTTCACGATCCGGTCGCGGATTATGTTGATGATGGCGGATTCGACTCTGACCACAATCGCAAGATCACCTGGGACATGATGCTGAGACAGATCAACGAATGGGACGGTTCCATTTGGGGCAAGCACTACTCGGCTTCCAATCCGAACGACATTCTGCGCCCGCCGGCCGAGCCTGGGACTGTGTACGAATATAGTGACGCCCGCGTGAACCGACTGGCTTTGGCGCTTCTCAGGGTATGGAAACGCCCGCTTCCAGAGGTCTTAAAAGAGCAGGTTATGGACCCCATCGGTGCTTCGGACACCTGGCGTTGGAATGGGTATCGCAACTCATGGGTGATGATTGCCGGCCAACGAATCCAGTCGGTGAGCGGCGGGGGGCATTGGGGCGGCGGAATGTGGATCAGCGCCAGGGATCAAGCGAGGTTCGGGATGTTGAGTCTTGCCAGGGGAAATTGGGCGGGGAATCAGATCATTTCAGAAGATTGGGTTAAGATGGCCAGGACGCCCGGCAAGCTGAATCCGAATTACGGCTTCATGAACTGGACCCTGAACACCGACCACAAGCTCATGCCAAATGCGCCCGCGGACAGCTTTTTCCACTCGGGAGCGGGGACCAATCGCATCTGGGTTGTGCCTTCGCTAAACCTGGTAGTCGTGCTGCGATGGGTCGGCGGAGACCACTTCAATGGTTTCGTGGATCGACTGCTGGCAGCGGTGTCCTGAATCGCGGACGGCTATTTGGTCATCGACCGTCAGCGTTCTCGTTGAGGGCCATCGTCCTCGTACTGGGTGAACACGACTCGTCCCACATCCAAGCGGAACAGCACATACCGCTCTTTGATCTCGTAGCTTGACGCTTCGATCACGAGTTGGCGCTCATCTGCGCTGTCGGTTTCCAATGCGTCGACGTCCACCAGAAATTCGCCGCCTTCGCCAGTGTTGGTCCTAACAGAGGAGTGCAGAACGTAAGGTTTGTCGGCGTTGAGGTCTCGGCGCTTGGGAGAGGTCGGCTCCATGAAGACATAGAGATCGTCGCCGCCAATTATCGGCGTCACTGCATGGACTCTTGGGGCTCCCGTAGGCTGTGTGGTTGCCAGGTAGCAAATTTTGCCGTCCGGACGCTCTCGGCCTAGTTGGGCCAACGACTCAGCCATTTCTTAAAATCCTTTTCACGTTGACAATATTCGGCTCCTGATATTTTAATCGGCGCTCGCTTATTGGTTAAACGATGAAACGCGCTAAGACCAAATCTTGCTGGAGCAATTCAACTGTCAGAGATTGCTTTGGTCATTGCGATAATGCGCGTATGCGATCTACCAATTTTGGCAAGGTTTCGCCCGTGGAGCCTCGCACAATCAGATCGGCAGAGTTGGATAGAGGTGTGGGATTTGGGTTGGCCTCAATGAATATTCCTCCGTTGCCCTGCACCAATGACGGGAAACTCGCGGCAGGATAAACCGTGGCGGAAGTGCCGATGGCAATCATGCAATCGCTCAACTCGGTGTGGTGAAAACAGGTCTCTAACACGCTTCGAGGTATTGGCTCTCCGAACATTACTGTGTCGCCCTTCACCAGCCCTCCACATTCAGGGCATGTGAGTGGATAGGATTCGCCTTCAAAGTGGTCGCGATGCCACTTTCGCTCGCAGGTAATGCACCTCATTTTGGTGCGGTTGCCGTGGATTTCAGCGAGTTTTTCCTGGCCTGCCTGGGCATGCAAATTGTCAACATTCTGAGTAATGGTCATCTTCAAGATTCCCATTTTTTCGAGGTCGGCCAATGCGAAGTGACCAGGGTTTGGCTTGGCTCGTTCGATTGCTTCTCGGAAGTGGGCGCGGTCAGGATTATGCTGTTGGGACTGCTGTTCATTCCACCATGCCGCCGGGTCTCGAAGGAAATCTTCGTACCCATTCATCGTGGGTTCACCGAGTTTGGTCCACAAGCCGCCTGGGCCTCGGAATGTCGGAACTCCGCTCTCCACAGACAGTCCGGCCCCGACCAGAGCGACGACATATCGCGACCTCGCAATTCGTTGGGCGGCTTGTTCCAGATTCAGGTTGTGATCTGCGGCGTTCATGGAATTTCTACTCCCTGGGTTATCAGTCGGTTATCGAAATCGCCTTGACTGATCCCAATTTAACGTCGAATCGGTGCATCTGAGAAAGCCGCTCGGGCCTGATGATATCAGGCTCTGCGGTAGTGATAAAACACTGCTGGTAAGTCGCCGCTTTGTCTAGAACCAAATTCCGACGGCCCGAATCCAGCTCGGAAAGGACATCGTCTAACAACAGCACTGGTTCCTGACCCCGACGGCGTTTAAGGTGTTCTGCCTCAGCCAACTTCATTGCGAGCACAACAGTCCTGACCTGCCCTCTTGAAGCATACGCGCTGGCTTGCATGCCGGCGATCTGAGGTTCAACGTCATCTCGGTGTGGACCTAAAATAGTGAACCCTTGGGCTATTTCTCGACTCCGTTCATCAGCCAAACCTTCGGTCAGGATTTCGGCGGCGACATCGACCGTAACTTCTTGAGGGATGTCGATGCTCGGCCGGTACACCAATTCCAGCATGTCATCGGCGCCCGCGAGTTCCGAGTGCAGGGGAGCGACGATGTCGTTCAGGCTCGCCAGGGTATTGGCTCTCTGTTCAATAATAAATGAGGCTTCTGCAATCAGTTCTACGTCCCAGAATTGCAGCTCATCAGGAGATGCCGAACGATGGCGGATTCGCTTCAGCAGATGATTTCGTTGGGCCAGGATTTTGTGATAGCGTTGAAGACTCCGCAGGTATCGGTCATCTAGCTGTGAGATCAAAATGTCCAGGTAACGTCGACGGATTGAAGGCGTTCCATAGACCAATTCAAGGTCTTCGGCGCCGAACATCACAGCGTTCAGAACGCCAACAACGCTGGACGCTCTCCTTCCAACTCCGTTGACCCGGAATGATTTGTGAAAAACGGCAGCCTCCGAGGTTGCCGTTTCGGCCTCGGAATGAGGATTGCCCGAATTGCCAGAGGGCGAAAAGTCCACCTGAAGCCTGACATCACCATCAGCAAGGGTCAGATGTGCCAGAATCTGAGCGTGAGGTTGAGGGCCGATGCGTGCCTCACTGCGCACCATCTCGCGGTCCATCGACGCCCGATTAGACTTCGCGATGGCGAGCAGGTAGGCGGCTTCCAATAGATTGCTTTTGCCCTGGCCGTTGGCGCCTTCGAGCAGAATCAAGCCTTCCGGAAACTCTAGAGAAAGGTTTTCGTAACTTCTGAAGTTGACCAGGCTTAATCTGGAGATGTAAATTTGAAGTCTCCAACCGTTAACTCGAGGATTCGTTGGACGATTTTAACATAGGGCAGAAATTCACAATGCCGAAATGCAAAGGACATCATGCCAGGATATGACACGAACGCGCTGGCGCTTGCGGGGGGCGTCGGAGGAGCCAAACTGGCGTTGGGACTCGCCAAAATCCTTGATCCCGATCAACTGACGGTTGTCGTGAACACAGGCGACGACGAAATTTTCTATGGGCTGCATGTTTCACCGGATCTGGATACCGTCATGTACACGCTAGCCGGCATCGCCAACCCGGAAACAGGCTGGGGGATCACAGGCGAGACATTCAATATGCTAGAACGGTTGACCGCCTACGGCGAAGACACTTGGTTCGGCCTAGGAGACAAGGACCTAGCGACCCACATACGCCGAACGAATCTGTTGAACAACGGAGAATCTCTCTCTGAAGTTACATCAAAACTCGCCGCCGCACTAGGCGTCGAACACGCCATCGTGCCGATGACAGACGACTCATTCAGAACCATCGTGGATACGGAGATTGGCTCACTGGCCTTCCAGGATTACTTCGTGAAGCACAGGAGCGAACCGAAAGCCACGGCCATCCGTTTTGATACTAATGGCGGCGCCAGACCTTCTCCAGGATTCGGAAGGGCGCTGAGCGAATCTAAAATCATTGTGTTCTGCCCATCAAACCCATATCTGAGCGTCGCTCCAATCTTGGAAGTCACTGGAATTCGCGAACGAATCGCGGGATTCCCCGGCAAACGGATTGCTGTCAGCCCGATAATTGGCGGCGCAGCTATCAAAGGTCCAGCCGCGAAACTAATGGCAGAGTTTGGCGTCGAGCCGTCATGTGTCGATGTGGCGAAACAGTACATTGGACTCTGTGACGCTTTTGTGATCGACAACATCGACGCCGATCGGGCTAATGAGATCGACTCGTTGGGGATGGACGTTCTAGTTTGCAACACGATCATGACCTCGAAAGAAGACAAGATGGCTCTCGCCCGAAAGGTTCTGGATTTTGCCCTCCGGTAGCGTCCGAGCTGATCGAACCATTGGAATCATTCCGATGAAACCAGCGGCCCAAGCAAAAACCAGGCTGGCACCTTCGCTCGACTCGGACCAGCGTGCAACCTTAACTTGGAACATGCTGAAAATCGTACTACATGCCGCAACTTCGTCATCCCTAATCGATGTTGTCGTTGTTGGAGGGGATTCTGAGATCCGGGTAATTGCGGAGGCGGGTAACTCGAATTGGCGACCGGACAAGGGCAGGGGACTGAATGGAGAGTTGTCCGCGCAGGTTCAGATAAATTCTTCAAACAGCGCGGCGTCGATGTATATACCTGGGGACCTGCCGCTGTTGACTACTGCCGACGTGGAACAGGCTCTCGGCAGTTCAAAGTTTGGAAGCCTGTTAACCATCTGTCCAGCAGTTGGCGACGGCGGAACCAATGGACTGGTAATTCCTGCCCAAAGCCCATTTCGGATACAATTGGGCACGGACAGTTTTTATAGACACACAACGTCTGCCGAACAAGGGGGCCTACCTTTCGCCATCGTGGAGACTCAGGGGTTCGGTTTGGACCTCGACACCTCAGGTGATCTCGCCGAACTTCGACGAATTGCTCCGGGCGTGTTCGAGCGCATATTACGACCAGGAGACAAGAACTGAAATTGAATTTCGGAATTCTACTGCCAACACGAGGCCTGCTGATGCAGGGCGGCCAGCCTAAGAATATCGACAAAATCTTGGATATGGCCGAAACAGCAGAGCAGGCAGGCGTCGAATCCGTTTGGGTCGGCGACAGCCTTACAGCAAAGCCCAGGCTTGAGCCACTGACCGTGCTGGCCGCTGTGGCCGCGAGAACGCGCAGAGTCAGGCTTGGGACCGGGGTCATGCTAGGAGCGCTGAGGCATCCGGTTTTGCTGTCTCACGCGGCGGCGACCGTCGATCTGATTTCCGAAGGCAGGCTCGTTTTGGGCATGGGCGTTGGGGGCGCCTTCAATGACGCGCAACGCCAGGAATGGAAAAACGCGGGCGTTGATCCATCCTCACGAGCTTCGCGATTCGAGGAAGTTGTCCATCTGCTCAAGCGTCTCACGAGCGGCGAACGCGTCACCCATAACGGTCGACACTTCCAAATGGAGGATGTCGCGATCGCCCCCGTGTCTCCAAACGAAGGCGGCACCAGAGTGCTTATCGCTTCCCACTGGAGGGCGAACCGCGACAGTCAGTTTGAACGCGCCGCGAGGCTTGGGGACGGCGTTATATCCATATCTGACTACCCTGATGAGTTCACCCAGGTCAATGACCGGGTGAAATTTCATGCAGAAGCTTTGGGTCGAGATTACGACGCGATGGAACGCGTTTTCTACTTGACCGTGAACCTGACGTCGGACTCTGATGCGGCCACGGCTGAGGCAGACCGTTTCCTCAAGATGTACTACGGAATAAATATGTGGGCCGACCGCTGGGGCCCGTTTGGAGCGCCGGAACTTGCGATCGAGAGCATCCGCCGATACCGGGAAGCGGGAGCTCAAACTATTGTCGTCAGATTCGCGTCGTTCGAGCAGGAAAAGCAGTTGGACACTTTCCTGACCGAGGTGGCTCCAGCCTTCAAAGATTAGCCCTGACAAAATTACCCGGCCATCATCTGGAATTTCTTTTCTGACCATACCCGGATGCCTAGGTTGTGGGCGTCAACCAGCTTCGAGCCCGCGTCTTGGCCCACAACCAGGAAGTCTGTGCGCTTGCTGACACTGCCAGAGACCGCGCCGCCCAACTCCTTTATCCGCGATTCGATGTCGGATCGGCTGAAGTTCCGGAGGCGTCCGGTCACAACAAATCGCCTGCCTTCAAGGGTCTGCCCTAGGTTGGCGGATTCGTCGATGGTCTGCTCCATTTGCAATCCGGCGTCCTTGAGTTTTTCAACGACCGCCACATTGCTTTCGTCCGCGAAGAAATCGACAACGCTATGAGCGATCTTAGGGCCAATCCCAGGGATTGCGGACAGTTCATCGGCGTCCGCAGATTTCAGAGCGTCCAGCGTCCCTTTATTCCGAGCCAGCAGAGTGGCAACTTCGGTCCCCACCAGATCGATTCCCAGGGACACCAACACCCGGATAAACGGTTGCTCCTTGCTCTTTTCGATGGCCGCAATAAGATTCGTCACGCTCTTTTCAGCCATGCGCTCCATTTCAAGGATTTTTTCACGGTGATTTTTCAGCAGATATATGTCGCCAACGTCCTTGATGAAACCCTGGTCTATAAGGGCCTCGCCTTGTTTGACTCCTAACCCTTCGATATCCATAGCGCCCTTGCTGACGAAATGCTCAATCAGTCGCACCAATTGAGCAGGGCAGGCGCTATTGACGCAAAATGAGGCCGCTTCGCCTTCCCTACGTACGAGCTTGTTTTCACAGCTAGGACACTCCTCGATCATCTTGAATTTAGCTGGTTCGCCATCGCGATATTTAGGCAAAGCCTTCACCACTTGAGGGATGACCTCACCTGCCCGTTCGACCACAATGTGGTCGCCAACACGTAAATCCTTTTCAACAATGTAATCTTCGTTATGTAGGGTCGCTCGCTCGATGGTTGCGCCACCAATTAAGACTGGTTTCAGGATAGCGTATGGATTTATGCGTCCTGTTCGCCCGACATTAAATTTGATGTCTTCAAGGACAGTTTCTTCCTGCATGGCAGGAAATTTGTAAGCGATCGCCCATCGGGGCTCGCGACCGACATTTCCCAGGTGGTTCTGATAGTCGAGTCGGTTGACCTTGATTACGACACCATCGCAAGCGTAGTCCAACGACTCGACATTCTCGATCCACGAGCGGTAGTAATTCGCGGCTTGGGATATAGATTTCGCCAGGAAATTGTTGGCGTTGGATCTGAACCCCAAGCTATCCAAGTAGTCCAATCCTTCGGATTGCGATTTAATGTCGGGCAATCCCACTGAGGCGCCGATTGAGTACACAAATATGTCAAGCGGCCGTTCCGCCGTCATTCTGGGGTCGAGTTGTCGCAATGAGCCTGCCGCGGTGTTGCGGGGGTTGGCGTACACGGGCAAACCTTCGGCTTCGCGTTGGATGTTGAATGCAACGAATTTGGACCGCGGAAAATAGACCTCGCCCCGCACCTCGATCAACTCTGGGGCCAAATCAGGGTTGAGGCGCATCGGGATGCTCTTTATCGTCCTCAGATTGGACGTCACGTCCTCCCCAACGCTGCCGTTGCCGCGGGTCGCTCCTCGGACCAGGTTGCCTCTCTCGTATGTCAGCGCGACTGCCAGGCCATCGTACTTGAGTTCGCACATCATCTCGAAGTCGTCGCGCTCCAGTATATTCGACACACGGGCGTGCCAAGCCAACAGTTCATCATCGTTAAACGCGTTGCCCAGACTCAGCATAGGCAGTCGATGCGTCACCTGCTGGAATCCGTCGGCAGGCTGTGCTCCGACTCGTTGAGTCGGCGACTCGGGAGTGACTAGCTCGGGATGTTCACCCTCGATCTGCCTCAGCTCGCGGATCAGCCGGTCGTACCCGGTATCCGGTATTTCTGGAGAGTCCAGGACGTGATAGAGGCGGTCGTGTCGTTCGATTTCACGCCGCAGAGTTTCGACATGAGTTGCCAAATTGGCGTCGGTGGTTGCCATAATTATCTCCGATTGATGCGTCCCACAACTTACTTGGCTGGCAGTTAGGGGCAAAAGTTATCTGGGATAGCGGACACCATTTTCTGAATCAAATAGAAGACTATATCTTAACTGAATGAGGCTCAAGCAGGTTTTGGGAAAGGAATCTCACATACTGGACGGAGGTTGTCCAACTGGCTATACTCGAAGTTACTCACATGGTAGGGAGAATCGTTGGATTCTTAATCGACTAGGCGATGAACCTCCCTTCAGTTTTCCAGAGGTGAAAAGTTGGCGCCGTCCAGCGAATATCTAGATTTCATAGCTCAGTACCCGCCGCTTTCGGCAATTGGCAACACCCCCCTTGTGGAGATCGATCTCGATTGGGACATCGGGGACGCCGAAATCCACGCGAAGTTTGAACATCTCAACCCAGGCGGCTCCCTCAAAGACCGCCCCGTGTTGAAGATGCTGGTTGAAGCAATATTGGCCGGCGATCTGACCAAAGACATCACTATCTTGGATGCAACCTCCGGCAACGCGGGGATCGCCTATGCAATGATCGGCGCCGTTTTGGGTTATCGGGTTGAGCTTGTCATGCCGGAGAATGCCAGTGAGGAGCGTAAAAAGCGTCTTCTGGCCCACGGAGCGAACATTGTCTACACCGACCCTATGCTGGGGTACGATGAGACGCTCTACGAGGTTAAACGCCGATACGAGGCCAACCCAGACAAGTATTTTTATTGCGACCAGTATAGTAATCTAAACAACCCGCAGGCCCATTATGAGACCACAGGCGAGGAGATTCTCAAACAGGCTCCAAACATCACGCACTTTGTCGCAGGTGTTGGGACCGGCGGGACAATCAGCGGTGTAGGGCGCAGGCTTAAAGAATTTAACTCGGACATCCAGGTTGTCGGTATCAACCCACCGGAGTGGCCGGGTGTTGAAGGTCTCAAGCCTCTTGGAGAAGGGCACATTATCCCGGACACGCTAGACGAGAGCGTCGTTGACGAGATGCTTCCCATTGATGTTGATGAAGCGTTCGATTTTTCCAGGCGTCTGTCTGCTGTGGGATTGTTCGCGGGACAATCATCCGGCGCTTACATGCTGGGAGCCTACAAAGTCGCACAACAAGCCCGTTCGGGGAAAGTCGTTACAATCTTCAACGACATCGGTGAGCGCTATTTCAGCACCGGAATGTGGGGCTAAGTTTCCTCGGGTTTGTGTTTTCCGTGAACCAGTGCCAGACCGGACTAAACGTCCAAGTTTTTGACTTCGAGCGCGTGGGTCTGGATGAAGTTCCGTCGAGGCTCCACCAGGTCGCCCATCAGCATCGTGAACGTCTCATCAGCCGCCGCGGCGTCACTGACGGAAACCTGAAGCAGAGTGCGCTTCTCTGGATCCATCGTCGTCTCCCACAATTGGGGGGCGGTCATTTCGCCGAGACCTTTGTACCTTTGCATTCCAATGTTCCGACGCTTTCCCAACTGGACCATGATTCCTTCGCGCTCGCCTTCGCTGTACGCGTAGTGAACCTGTTTCCCTGCGGTGATCTTGTACAGCGGTGGCTGGGCGATATAAAGATGGCCGTGGTCCACCAGCTCCTTCATGTGGCGATAGAAGAACGTCAGAATTAGCGTCCGAATATGGGAGCCGTCGACGTCGGCGTCGGTCATAATGATCACGCGGTGATAGCGGAGTTTGGTCAAATCGATTTCGTCGTCCAACCCGGCGCCGATAGCTGTAATCATCGCCCGGATTTCCTCGTGGGAGATCATCTTGTCGGCTCGCGCCTTCTCGACGTTGAGTATCTTTCCTCTTAGTGGCAAGATCGCCTGAGTGCGCCTATCGCGTCCCGACTTTGCCGTCCCGCCTGCTGATGGGCCTTCGACGAGATATATTTCGCAAAATTCGGGGTTCTTTTCAGAGCAGTCCGCCAATTTGCCAGGCAGACCGCCGCCATCCATCGCGTTCTTGCGGATAATCAGGTCGCGGGCTTTGCGCGCGGCTTCTCTCGCCCGTTGGGCTGTTAGGCACTTTTCGATGATTCGCCTAGCCTCTGTGGGGTTATCTTCCAGGTAGTGATTGAGCGCCTCGGCAATTACTGTTTCTACCTGAGTCCTCACCTCTGGGTTGCCAAGTTTGCCTTTGGTTTGGCCTTCGAATTGCGGGTCTTTGAGTTTGACGCTTATGACTGCGGTGAGGCCTTCTCGGGTTTCCTCACCTGCTAGATTTGTGTCGTTATCCTTGATGATTTTCTGTTTTCGGCCATAGTCATTCAGCACACGAGTGAGAGCGGACCTGAATCCGGTGACGTGAGAGCCGCCGTCATGCGTGTTGATGCAATTCGCAAAGGAATACACGAACTCATTGAAGCTGTCGTTGTACTGCAAAGCGGCCTCCACGATGGACCCATCAATATGCTTCTCCACATAGATCGGCTCGTCATGCACGACCTCACGGGACTGGTTGAGGCTCTTGACGAAGCTGGATATGCCTCCGTCGAAGTAGTACGTTACCTCGTTATTTGGCCATCTGTCTTCGTGGAAGTCGCTTTTGAAGTGTATTTCGAGACCCTTGTTGAGGTAGGCCATTTCTTTGAATCTCTGAGTCAGCGTGTTATATTCGTACTCGATCTCCTCGAAAATATCAGGGTCGGGGGAGAACGTGGTCACGTTGCCCGTGTGTTTGGCCTCTTCGTCCGTGGCCTTGCGGTCCTTCAGATCTGTCTGTCGGATGCCGCGAGAGAACTCCTGGCTGTACACCCGGCTTCCGCGATAAACCTCCACG
>Ga0208336_1000903_pt1 | contig 10738 bp, 9 predicted proteins | sample DeeseametaMP0372_FD_184212 | JGI IMG/M metagenome (GOLD analysis project Ga0208336, IMG submission 184212) | Marine microbial communities from the Deep Atlantic Ocean - MP0372 (SPAdes) | ecosystem: Environmental > Aquatic > Marine > Oceanic | place: East of Porto Seguro, South Atlantic Ocean...
AGAAATGAGAGCCCTTTCACAAGCAATAGCAGCTGCAGGCGAAGGGACGTTGGAATTGGTCTCAGATTGGATGGATCAAGACATTGAACTGGATTGGGTTAAAGAATTTGTTGAAACCACGGGTAGAACCTTAACGTACGCTCAAACCAGCGGAGATCCTTTTAAAACCTGGAAGTATTGTGAGGAAAACTTCAGTAAGGGTGTAAATATTAGACCTCAATTTGCCGGCCGACCAACGGGCTTACTTTTTAGTTTAGAATCTTCTATTCATCCCTTTGTTGCTCATCCAAGTTTTAGAGAAATAGCAGATCTTCCTTTGGAAGAGAAAGTGCAAAGAATGAAAGATCCTGAATTTAAAAAACAGATTCTTAGTGAAGATTCTAGTTTTGGTGAAGGTCGAAACCTTAAATTAGCTAAAAGACTCATATCTTCTTTTGAAACCCAGTTCCCGATGGACGAGATACCTAACTATGAACCAAAAATAGAAGATAGTATTGCTGGAATCGCAAAATCCACAGGTAAATCTGAATTAGAAGTTGCTTATGAAGAAATGTTAAAAAATGATGGAAAGACATTTATCTATGCTTGTTTTGCACCTTACCCTAACCACACTCTAGATTTTTATAAAACGATCATTGAATTCAATAGTTCAGTAGCGGGCTTAAGTGATGGAGGAGCACACTGCGGATTAATTTGCGACGCTAGTATGCCAACTTGGAATGTAACGCATTGGACCAGGGATCGCGATCGAGGAGAAAAAATTCCTATTGAATATATAGTTAATAAACAAACCAGAGAGACAGCTAGAACCTTCGGTCTATTTGACCGTGGGGAATTAAAAGAAGGTTACTTGGCAGACATCAACATCATCAACTACGATGATTTAAAGGTCTACAAACCTGAGATGGTGCATGACCTTCCTACTGGAGGAAGAAGAATCATCCAAAAATGTTCGGGCTATGCAGCTACCATTAAAAGTGGTGTGATTACTTACAAAAATGACAAAGCCACGGGCCTACTTCCCGGATCACTGATTCGGGGTGAACAAAGTACTGCTGCTTGAGTGAAATCCACCCCCGACCTCTCAGATGAATTTCCTGAGGCGCTGGCGCTTCAACCCATACTGACTAATTACGGAGGAAAACTATCTTTTTGGGGGTCTATTGAAACCCTTCAATGCCCAGATGATAACTCCTTAATCAAAGAACAATTGAATACCGAGGGAAATGGCAAAGTACTTATTGTGGATGCTGGAGGCGTGAATACAGTGGCTTTACTGGGAGACTTGATAGCTGAAGCGGGAGAGAAGAACAATTGGTCTGGTATTGTGATTAATGGCTATATCAGGGATGTTGATATCATTAGAACTCTTGATATAGGAGTACAAGCCTTAGGAACTTATCCCGTAAAAAGCAACAAACGAGGCCTCGGAAAATTGGGAATTGCAATATCTTTTGGTGGTCTGACTTTTAAACCAGGCCAATACGTATACGCAGACAATAACGGTCTGTTATTGAGCGAAATAGAATTAAATAGCCCTTAAAGCTTCAGTTATTTCCTGTGTAGCAGCCCTTCTGGCAGGCAACAGCCCTCCGAGGAATCCAACTATTAAAGCCAGAATCAGACCTTGCCCAATGATTTTACCGGTAACGGCGAAATCAAAAGCTGTTTGGGTAAAAGATACCGAAGCCAGAGTTGAAACCGTATAACCATTAAAAATCAAATAAGATAGACCCGCTCCTAACAATCCACCCAGTAGAGCTAAAAACATAGACTCAATCATCAAGGCAAATAATACGGAGCTACCATGAAATCCTACTGCCCTCAGTGTACCAATTTCAACCAAACGAGTTGAAACAGCACTGTACATGGTGTTGAGAGCAGCAAAAACTGCTCCGATAGCCATGATAATAGCGACGGTGTAACCAAAGACCTGAATAACAGCCGAAGCTCCGGAAGATTGTTCCAAGTAAAAATCAGCCTCTCCCTGAACCTTTAGATTCAATCGGGGATCCAATTCTAATGTGGCGGCAAAATCCGTAATAGAAGCATTTTTTTCCATTTGGACAATCGCAATCGAAGCAGAGGCACCTCTTCTGAAGGCACCTTGGATCACAGCAAGATCTGCCCATACTTCAGATTCGTGAACGTCTCCTCCAGTTGAGAAAATTCCTACAACTGTCCATTCAGAATCTCTGATTTTGATTGGCTTCCCTATTTCGAGCCCTTCGAATTCACTGGCTGCGCCCTTGCCGACTATGACCTCACCCCTACCTGGGAAAAAGTTTACCCCTTCGATAATCTTAAGTTCAGGTCGAATCTTAAAACTCATCTCTTGGACTCCCCGCAATGGTAAATTAGAAGTGTCCGCAGCACCTTTCTTCTTTACATCTATGATGGTAAAAATCTCAGCTGCTATCATTGGCCCATCTTCAGATTTCTTTATTCCTTGTGTATTTTCAATAATAGCTAGATCGGTCATGGCAATACCGCTGCTCAACTCAGAATTAGAACCTTCCCTAAAGATTAAAGCTCTATCATCCTGACCAGTGCTGGAAATAGTTTTGTTTAACCCTTCAGCCATGGCTAATAGAGATACCATTACAGCGACTGATCCAGCTATGCCTACAATGATGACAATGGAAGCTCCAGACCTTTGTAGTATCGTTCTGATGTTCATGCCAGTGATAGCTAATATCTGTTTCATTTCTTAATCCTTCCTTAAAGCATCTACAACTTTTAACCTCATAGCTCCTAATGCCGGAGGTAAACCCGCAATCAAAGCCATGACCAAAGCTGTAGCAAAAGCCCATAATATTACTGATGGTTGAAAAGAAATACCGTCAATAAATGCAGCCAAATCCTCTTCTAAAAATAAAAATACAATAAAGCTTATGGCGATGCCTATTGCCATACCCAAGAAACACATAAACATGGCTTCAACTAAAACCAAACACAAGATTTTACTATCTGAATAACCTATGGTTTTAAAAACAGCCAACTCTGGAGTCCTTTCTCTAACTGCCTGACTCATGGTGTTACCAGTAACCAGAAGCATGGTGAAAAAGACTGCAGCCAATATTGAATTCATGATTAAGCCAATGTCTCCAACTTGCTCAGCAAACATTTTGCTAAAAGCAGCTTCAGTGGAAGTCTTGGTTTCATCGCTTGAATTAGCAAACATTTTGTCGATTTCTTTAGCTATTCGCTCGTTGTCTTCTTTATTCTTAACCTTTACGACGTAATTCCCGACCGTTCCCTTTCCCCACATCCTTGATTCTTCAAAATAACTGTGATTGATAAAAGCTTGTTGGTCTCCGCCGTATACCCCCGAACCTTCTTCTTGAGAAAATATTCCTACTAAATCAAATTCCCATAAGATGGAACCGTCTTCTTTCACCCAAATATCGCCCATGATGGGAATCTTGTCTCCGACCTTCCAGTTGTATTTTTCAGCTATGGCTTTTCCTGCAACCATGCCGGTTCTGGTATTGACAAAATCTCGCTTTTCTTGCTCAGAGATAATGAATTCTGGATACACATCGAACCAAACTTCTGCGTTCACAGGCCATTTGGGAAAGAAGTTGTTAACGTCTATGTAAGTGCCGCCAAACCATTCTCGGTGCGCCACAAGATCCACACCTTCTACTGACTGTATTCTTTGGTGATAAGCCATAGGAAGGGGTTCGATAAAGGAAAGTTTTGACATCACGACAAGGCGATCATCTCCAGAAAAATCAACATCTTCAGTAAAAGCAACTGCAATAGATCTCAAAGTTCCAAATAAAACGAAGGCAACTGTAATGGAGCAAATGGTCAGAACGGTTCTAGTCTGCTTTCTTTTGAGGGCAGCTGAAATTAACATCCAATATTTCATTTTTATCCTTTGGCTAAAGCATCCACTACTTTAAGCTTAAGAGCCTTTCGAGCAGGAATGAAAGAAGAGGCCAAAGAAACAAAAACACCAATGGTAAAAGCTAATAAAATAGATGAAGTGCTCAAAAAGATTCCGTCCTCAGCCATACCCTGACTCGCTGCAACAATTAAGGGAATAGATAAAAGGGTCAACCCCAGTCCTAGAATCAAACCAGTGAATATAATAATGAAAGATTCCAGCATTACCATAATAAAAAGCTGAATGTCTCCATAACCAATACTCTTTAATACCGCCAAATCAGCTGTTCGCTCTCGAACGGCTTGACTCATTGTGTTTCCTGTCACTAAAAGAATGGTAAAAAAGACGGCTGATAAAATAAGGTTTATCACTAATTCAATATCTCCAAATTGCCCTATCATCTCCATGGCCATCTGATTTTCAGGACCGGTTCTGGTGGCTCTATCAGAATTTTTAAAGTTTTCATCAATCTTGGTTGAAATACCATCAGCGAGCTCTGGTGATAAAACCTTAGCAATAATGTAGCTGGTAGTTCCCTTCATACTGACACGACTGTCATCAACGTATTTGTAATTAGCAATAATGCCTATTTCATCACCGGTATAGACTTGAACGGTATAAAAACCGACTACTTCAAATTCCCAATTGTAAGAACCATCCTCATTCATGGAGTGGGATTTGATTCTTACTTTATCGCCTATCTTGAAAGCCTTTTGCTCTGCTAAAAGTCTTCCTACGAGTACACCATCTGGTCTAAGTCGCATCGCTTCTCGGTCCTCATCAGTGACTTGAAATCTCTTATACACATCAAAGTAATTCTCGTCTACTGCAAAAACAACTCCATCAAACATGCTGCCAAGCATGTCGCTAGTAAGCATGGTCATGTGACTTACCTTTTCAACACCTTCAAGGGATTTTACGTATTCAAATGTTGTATAGGGCATGGTACCAAATATGTTGTACCTAGGCATCACCATAATAATATCTGCACTCATGCCTTTCATTTGACCTGTAAAAACAGCTGACATTGAATGCAACATCCCGAATAAGAGGAAAGCCGTTGCAATCGACAGAACGGTCAAGACAGTTCTAATCTTCTTCCTAAGAAGACCTGCTTTGATTAAAACCCAATACATGGTTAGTTAGAAAGTTTTCCTTTGTCTAAATGCAAGATTCTTTTTGCAAATTCTGCTGCCATTGGATCATGAGTCACCATCAGAATGGTCTTGCCATGGTCTCGGTTAAGAACTTGTAACAGGTTTAATATTTCTGTTGATGTCTCTCTATCCAAATCTCCTGTTGGCTCATCGCATATCAATATATCTGGATCCGAAACCAAGGCTCTGGCAATGGCAACCCTTTGTTGTTGGCCACCAGAAAGTTCATTGGGTTTGTGACTCGCTCTATCTACTAGGCTGACGATGTTGAGCGCCGTCTCCACATGTTCCTTTCTTTGTGAACTGGAAAGTTTTGTTAACAACAACGGTAACTCAACATTCCTGAAAGCAGTTAAAACTGGCAATAAATTATAAAACTGGAAAATAAAACCAACGTGACTTGCCCTCCACCTACTTAAGGCCCTTGAATTTAATGTATCTAGTCTTGCATTGTCCACTTCAACACTCCCTGAAGTTGGTGTATCAAGACCACCAATTAAATTGAGGAGCGTAGTCTTGCCTGATCCTGAAGGTCCCATAAGAGCTAGAAAATCACCTTTTGGAACTTCCAAATTAAGATCATCCAGTACGACTAGTTTTTCTCCGCCTCTCTGATAGATCTTATTGACTGCATTCACGCTTACTAAAGAATCTGACATTCTTTTCTCCTTTAATTTATTGAAACTTTTTGATTACTTTCTAGCTCTTGATCATAAGAAGCAACTACTTGGTCCCCAGCTCTGATACCTTTTATTATTCTAGAATAATTTGGAGTCTCTTCAGCTACTTCAACTAGTTTAACTTCTATTCTTCCATTCCTAATTAACATAACGTAACTGTTGTCACCTTGACTTAAAACTGCTGCATTAGGCACCACCACTCCTTCCTTTTTTTCTGTTGTGGTTTCCGCCATTTTTTGTAAGAAAGAGACTCGTATACCCATATCAGGCAGAACCCTTTCGTCTTTTTCTAAGAAACCAATCCTAACCCTTACTGTGGCTTTATTCCTATCTGCGGTGGGGATGATGGCAATGACTTCTGAAGGAATATCCCATTTGGGATAGGCATTTAAAGTAGCCACTACGGGTTGACCAGATTCAACTCTGTTGATAAAAGATTCATTCACATCCACTTCGATTTCAAGAGAATCCATATCGACTATGGTGCAGATACCAGTTGCGGTAAAGCCACCTCCTGCTGAAATGGGGGAAATCATTTCTCCAGGTTGGGCTGCTTTGTAAACCACGACACCACTAAAAGGAGCTAAAATTTTCATATCATCAAGCCTTTGTTTACTGAGATTAACTAAAGCCTGAGCTCCCTCCATTACGGCCTCCCGGGTTTTCAACTCATTTGGGCTAGCAAATTTTCCTTCGATTAAAGCGCTGGTACTATTGAAAGCGATTCGGGCTTGCTTCAGCTGCGACTCGGCGTATTCCAGATCAGCTTTATACGTACGGTCATCAAGTTGAGCGAGCAATTGACCTTCCTCTACGTACATGCCCTCTTCAATAAAGACCTCTAAAACTTTTCCAGTGGTCTTAGAGGAGACGGTTGCTTTTCTTCTAGCGACAACGTAGCCAGAAGCGTCTAGGATGCTGCTTGCAGAAGAGCCTGAGGTATTGACTGATTTAACCGTGAAAGTAGTTACTTCTTGAATATCTTCTTCATCAAAAAAGAACCAACCACCTACTAAGAGGACTAAAACGAATGCAGCGATGATGGAGACAATTTTGGTAGGAAAGGGCTCCGATTCTCCTTCCTGAGAACGATCTATCTTCAAGTTATTTAAGAGATCTTCTTTTTCACTCATAACTCTTTATCCATGGAGTTTATCCATTCTCTTATCAGATTAACGGCCTCCCAGTGCACTAAGGACCTACCTTGTTCGGGCATCATAACTCCGGGGTCGGTAGAAATCATCCTAAAAAGAAGAATTGATTCTTCAGCATGGCCAGGAACTATGGAGTATTTAAGGTTTCCACTTCCTCTTCCGGTAGCCACTGGACTCTTGTTAATCCCTAGATGGACAGGTCTGGTTTCATTAAAGTCTAAATACAATCCTGTTGAATTAGCTACTCCTGATGGGATATGACAGTGACCGCAATTAATTGCCATGTAGGCTCTTGCTCTATCTTCTAAAGGATGCGCTTCATCTTCCCAATCTACAGCTGTTTCATAATTATTAGGATAAGGACCGATAACACCCTCTTCTAATAAATAAGCCAATTGATTTTTTACGCCTTTTTTATACTCTAAGTCTTTGTCTAGATTACGTGCTTTTAGACCAATAGGAGATATTGTATCGTTGGTGGAATGGCACTCCTTACACTGATTTTTATTGGGAACCCGATAACGCACAAAGGTAGATATGCCTCCTTTGTTGACCCATGAGGTATTAATGGTTTTGCCAGCGACTTTGATAAACGCCTCGGTTTGGTCTTCGTTCCAGGCATATGAAACGGCTTCCCAACCCGATTCTTTATGCAATAAAACTCTCGTTTCCAAAAGATTAGAGCCCAGCTCTAAATTACGTTCGTCTGTGGGGTAATAAAAAGTTTTTATCAAGGCAGAGCCTACTGGAAAATCAAAAACCCAGTTTTTTTGAAATTTGGCTTTTGTTCCTTCAGGAACATAAATAAATCGTTTTTTATAAGAATAATCACTGAACAAAGTAGATATGAGTTCGTAGGGGTGGACATTCTCAGCAGGTACCTGTTCAACCTGATCAATAAAAAAATTAAATTCTGAAAGCGTCTCTGGATATTCTGATCCAGTAATATAGGCGTCGTTCACTGACCAAAGTGGCAAACTTAAAAAAATTACCAGAGAGGAAATTAAATAAGGCACTGTTATCAAAAACTAAAGTTAGATCCCTTCGGGTAGGTCAATGATTACTGGAGAAAGAGCTCTTATTTCACCTAGATAAGGACTCTGATCTCGAGTAATTGGGTTAGAAAGTGAAAGCATAAATTTGATTGGCTTAATGGCTAGGAATGTGGCTTCTCCATTATCAGAAAGAACTAGTTTTTCTTCCTTTGGCTGACCAAAAATCATTTCCGATAAAGGCAAGACACCATCCCAAAAAATATCAGGCATATTACCTTTAGAGACTTCAAACAAAATAGCTGCTACTTGTTTATCAAGGTCGGGATTAAATCCTCCAGAACCAAAACGATTCCCATGTACTTGTATGGATTTAGGGTGAGGATAGTAATTTTCATCTTCTGTCTCAGATCCATAAGTCACTATGGAAAGATTTACCGTTCCATTTCCTGATATATCATTATCAAAAACTTCTACGTCTGAATTCGCCTGTATGATTATCCCAGTCCCTCTCGGTACTTCTCCAACAATATTACCTTCAGGGGCAAAGTTGTCGGTATCGTTATCAACGACTTTGTTGCGAAAAACTCGAACATGATGACCACCTTGCTGGGGTAGATTAGGTAGATCAAAAACCAGAATACCACCGGTGTTGTGAGAAGCTATGTTGTCATAGACGTCTGCGTAGTAGGAGTTCTCTATCTCGATACCGGCAACATTGTAATGGGCTCTACTGTTACGGATAATTATGTTCTCAGATTGACCAACGTATATCCCTGCATCTGAAGCTCCAATAGCCACACAACCATCAATCAATACATCTTTAGACTCTACTGGGTACAAACCATAAGCACCGTTGGTGCTTTTCGGTCCTCCTGTCCATTCCGCTCTAAGATTGATCATATATATACCATCTGCCCCAATGACTTTAAGAGCATCTCCTTTGGCATCTTCTATGGCAAAATCTTTTAGGGTTACTTTGCTTGAGGTAACTAACAAACCTTGAGCACCTGATAGCTGATCTGCAAAACTCAATATAGTCTTATCCATTCCCTTGCCAATGACCTTAACGTTATCTACGTCCAAAGAAAGTCCATCAGAAAACCTATAAACACCAGCAGCTAATTCAATGGTATCTCCCGGTTTAGCTAAAATCAGAGCTTCTTGCACTTTTTCTTGGCTGTAAGATTCAGCATTTAGTCTAATGACTTCAGCGTTACAAGTTAAAGGAAGAATTAAAAAAAAGTATAAAAATAATCTATGAGGCATAAGATGGTCCTTTCATTCTTTTAGCGATCGGTAGTAACCATAGCCCTAACCATGTGCTGAAAAATCCTTTTAAAAATACATGAATAGTAAAAGGGAGAGCCCAAATAAAGCTGGCAACAACATCCGGAAATATAAAATAACTTAGAGGTTTCAGCCATGAGTAAAACCAAGGCAAGAATTCACTCAAGAAGGCTGCATTAGTTAGAGAAAGCACTGTGGCTTCAGAAGTAAACACGACTCCTAAGCCCCATAAAAAGAATGCTATTTGAAACGGGGTAGTCCAAATACACAAATAGGCAATGACGAGTAAAAATCCTTTCATAGTTAAAATTCCAACCTATAACGTTAGATTATAGTTTTTATTTTAAAGATCTGTATAACTATCTAAAAGCTTAGCCTTAAACACTTCTTAAACGATCAGGTGTAATCTGATTAACATTTGTGCAGCCCAATAAGGTCATATTATTTTGAACCTCATCTTTTAGTAGGCTCAAAGAGCGATAAGCACCTTCTTCTCCGGCCGCGGCTAAACCATAAAGATAGGCCCTTCCACCCATACAGGCTTTTGCACCTATTGAAAGTGCTTTTAAGATATGAGTTCCTCTGCGAATACCTCCGTCTAAAATAACTTCTATCTTATCTCCTACAGCATCAACAATGTCACCAAGGACTTCGATAGGCGCTGGACATCCATCCATTTGTCGGCCTCCATGATTGGAAATCATCACTGCAGAAGCCCCTACTTCAACAGCCATTTTGGCATCTTCAACGGAAAGAATACCCTTTATAGCAAAAGGTTTATCCCACTGTTCAATCATCCAAGCAGCATCTTTCCAAGTTACCGTGCGATCAAATTGGCTGTTCATAAAATCCATAACTGACATGCTTGAGGACCCTGCTGGAACCTTGTGTTCCAAATTAACCATAGATGGTGTGGGAGGATGAGTAATGTAGTTTAAGGACCAGTTGATATGTCTTGCAATATTCATGTATCCACTTAAACCAAGTTTGGGGGGAACGGTCATACCCGTAACTAAATCTCTTTCTCTTCTACCGTTGCATGGAACGTCTACCGTCAAACATAAAGCATCGTAATTGGCATCCTTACACCTTTGAATGTACTCTTGAGAAAGACTCCTATCCTTTAAAACATAGATTTGAAAAACCTTTGGTCCTTCAGAAGCCTTAGCCACATCTTCAATAAGGGTGGTAGAAATGGTGGATAAGCAAAAAATCGTGCCTGTTCTGGCAGCTGCCCTCGCAGCACCACTTTCTCCATCAGGATGAAACAGTCTGTGGTAACCAGTAGGAGAACATATAAAGGGCCAGTCTATCTTTTGACCCAGAACCGTGGTGGAAGTATCTATTTTGTCCACATCCACCAGAAATCTTGGTACTAATTCAAACTGTTCAAAAGCCGAAGTGTTTTGACGGTAAGTCCACTCATCTTCGGCAGCACCATCAATGTAATGAAACATCGGTGCCGGGAGTCGCTTCTCAGCGAGGTCCCGAAAGTCCATGACCTTATGGCAAGAATCTAATTTCCTTTTGGACACTAACCTGTATCTTTTTGAATCAATTCGAAGATTTT
>Ga0208336_1000909_pt1 | contig 10714 bp, 10 predicted proteins | sample DeeseametaMP0372_FD_184212 | JGI IMG/M metagenome (GOLD analysis project Ga0208336, IMG submission 184212) | Marine microbial communities from the Deep Atlantic Ocean - MP0372 (SPAdes) | ecosystem: Environmental > Aquatic > Marine > Oceanic | place: East of Porto Seguro, South Atlantic Ocean...
TTTGAAGCCGGGGAATTGCCGCTGACTGACTAATGTTTTCACTTGTTGTCCCAGCATATTGTAGATCACCAATTGTACATCAGAGACTTCCGGCAGGTCCTATTTAATGTGTGTACGGGGGTTGAACGGATTGGGATAATTTGCATGAAGCGCATATTGACTTGGTACCACATCCGGGTCAATGGACATGGTTATACCTAGATCTTCAACCAGTCCGTCAGGGTGAATCATATAAACACTCACATAGGAGTAATGAGGCATATAAGTATCCAACCATCCTGATGCCATAATGACATTTGCTGAGCCGGCATAAGGACCCAGGTCCACATCACCATTGAACGAAATGGTTTCTCCATAAAGTTCAAAAGAAAAGTCCAAAGGGTAGGCGAGGGCAGGCACTTCGTTGTATCCGGAGAATTCTCCATACGACAAATCATCCACAATAGGCACAGGCAGTTCTGGAGTTGTTATATCCAAAGGCGGCCCATAGAGCACACCGTGGAATGCATTGACTGACACCATAGTTGGACTCGATGCTGATGTTTCACCATCAGACAAAATTGTCAAAATTCCACCGTAACCCGCTGTGTCTGTTGCAAACATTATGAGATAATGGTCATTTTCTTCCAGGTCAAATGTGAATTGCCCAAATTCATATCCAGAAGAATCTTCCTTAACAATGAGCATCAATTGAAGCGGAACTTCAAGGAATGGCGTTGCTCTTAAATACCCGAAATCACTCAGGGTTGTATCCATGGTCGAATCCACTGTGCCAGCCATAGCAACAGATAGGGGATCAAACCAAAGATCATTATTGATAAATTGCATATGTGCCACAGGTGCCGGGCCTTCAGGGTCGGTGATCAAATTATAGGTTACGTCATTGATAGTGACTGTTTCGTTGCCTTCATCGCCTTTTCCAAATACGCGTACATGGTCAGCATCGATTGGCGCACCATGTTCTAGGCTAATGGTGACAAAGGTTGCAGATGTTTGAATTGATGGGATTTCCACGCCCTCTGCTGTGGTTTCGGCAGGGATATCAATAGCAGCATTTCCCGGTTGTGCCAGAATAATTTCATATCGATCTGATACCCCCGCAGCATCATCCCGATCTACAAGCAGGGCAATAAAATCTGTTGTGGAATTTAGAGCAAGTATAACCGGCGCATGTTCTGTATAAGGGAAAAATACTGTCATAAAATCTGTATCTACTGCATTTTGTTCTGCTTGAATAACGGTATGATCTTGATAATAACTGGGCCCTTGAATGTAATCCGAATGTTGAGCAGTGGGGTAGGTCATAGTTGGGGTACCGGAAGGTGTTTCTGTATGAACAGATAGTTTTGCACCGCTTGTTTGCGAAATAACACCGCCACTTGGAGTCTGTTCCAGTGTGCCCTCTGTATCTCCACCGGCATTGGCATGAAATCGCCATGCGTAGGTATTAGATTGATCATTTTCATCATCAATCTCATCCAGCATGATAAAATATTCATTATCCACAAAAAGGATACAACGGGTGAATTCCACATTGGTGTTATCATCATTGTTAAACTCCCAAATTTGCTGACCTTCCATGGATTCTTCAGCCGTATTACGTACGTAGGACTGGCCATATTCACTACGGCATTCCAAATAGGAAAAATGGTTTGTATTGTACGCATTTTCCAAAAAACCATCGACGGGACTTGGTTCTCCAAGATTAAAATCGATGGATGGCGTAGGTGGAAATCCACTCCAGGAAATGGAAAACGCGGGTCCTGATGGTGGCCGTGCACCGAAACCATTGACCAAAATCGCGTTATGATTTTCCGGTTTATTTATGTCATATCGATAATTCCACCCTGCATAACCGCCCTCCAGCGACATTTTTTCATTTTGGTATTCAATTTCAAAATGAGTCACATCAGCCTGATCATGGGCAGCTGCAGCCATTCGTGTTACGCCATTTTTCCCGTTAATATGGAGATATAACCCTAAATCCTGATTCCTGAAAACACCACTGCCACCATCGGGCATCAATGTGAAATCTTCTAATGGCACTGTTTGTGACCCTCCAAAATTATTTCCAGCCGCTATGTAATCTGCTCGTAAATCTGACAAATGACGAACCAGCGAAGGATAGTCATCATCGCTGGTAAATTGGAAATCATATTGGGGAGACAGAAGATTTAATTCAGGTGCATGAATTTGGATGGGACTGTCTTCCATAACTGGCAAGGTACCGTCCGGAAGCCGAATCTTCATAGCCCATTCAAAAATGGATGTAAAGCGCGGATCAAAAAATGGATTTTGGAGTGTTAAATTATTGGCCGATCCATAATCGGGATAAAACCCGGAAATGTTAGATGAAGAGTATGTTTCTGTCCAATCTCCATTGAAGTTTTTCATGGCCACAAAAAAGGGTGCCGCCTTTTTCCATGAATAATGCATGTAATGTGTTCCTTCAGCATACCCGCCATCGGCATCAATTAAATTGTAGCCATCGATACCTTGTTCGGGATCACCAAAACAAACCCATTCTACAAGGAGCATCCCGGCGTTAATCCAATCACCGGCATCATTATGATGATTTAAAACGATGGCAGCCATACCGAGTGCTGCACCCATGGTGAGTTTATGATTATTCCGCTGGAGTAAATATTGGTTGGTATATTCGGTGGCTGTGTATTTATCCAGCAGATTGTTAGCAAAGCTTGCTAAATTATTTTCAATGGTGGTGCTCGTTGCCATTCCCGCTCCCAAGAGCATATCATAGGCTTGACTGTAGTCCATCAATTCTCGCACACGATATTGCCAGTTGTTAATCATGGGACCATAAGTCTCAAGATCGATTATTCCGCTTGGCCCTAAAACAGTCGGGTCCAGGGTTTCCAAATAATCAGTCGCATGGGCCAAATATTCAGCTCTTGTCTAGGGATTATCTCCTGTATCTGTATTATTGTCTAAATCTGTTAGACCGTCAGCCTGGCGATTCATGGCATACACGAATGCGGCATCTTTTGCCACCCAGCATCTTTTATCGAGAGAAGCTCTCGGAGCGGATGCTGTATTTGAACTGGCATCAATGGCACGCCGCGCATTTACGTAGGCGGAATGATATTCGCCTAGTGAATTTGCCCAAATGGAATGATAAGGTTCTGATCCTAATCGTCCGCGAATCGCATCAACATCTTCGGCAAGATAAAGCGTTCTGGGCCGGTGAGTAATTTCCGGATGCCATGAATCTGCTTGAAGCAAATATGAAAAAACAAAAAAATATGTTAGGAAATTTTTTTTATATGTATAGAGAAAAGAGTAAGTATTCATGAAAACTCCTTATTGTAAATTGTTGGTAGAAAATACAGGATTGTAATAAAAATGACATTAAAAAAATTGATTTTTACACCAAGTTTAGAATCGGAAATGACACACCGTTCCCGATCATTTTTAGACTTGATGATACAAAGGAGAACTGTCCGGGATTTTTCGGACAAACCAGTTCCAATCGAGATCATTGAGAATGCCATCAAGACCGCCTCATCTGCGCCCTCCGGGGCCAATAAACAACCGTGGCATTTTGTGATCGTGGAAGATCCGGATGTAAAAAAAGAGATCCGAATTGACGCAGAAAAAGAAGAAAAAGAATTTTATGAACACCGCGCGCCGCACTACTGGCTTGAAGACCTAAATCAGTTTGGAACGGATTGGCATAAACCGTTTTTGGAAATTGCACCTTATTTAATTGTGGTGTTTAAACAGAGTTATGATCTTGGTGCTGAAGGAAAGCGTAAAAATTATTATGTGAATGAATCAGTGGGAATTGCCTCGGGATTTTTATTGACAGCCTTACATAATGCGGGTTTGGCAACCCTGACCCACACGCCCAGCCCCATGGGCTTTTTGGAAAAGATCCTGAATCGGCCAAAGAATGAAAAAGCAGTTTTATTGATTCCGGTTGGATATCCGGCAGAGGATGCCAAAGTACCTGACCTGAAAAAGAAATCATTTGAGGAAGTCACGACAGTAATTTGATAATTTATCATTCCCTGAGCTTGTCGAAGGGCAACAATAAAAGAATATTTTGACTAGCTCAGTATTCGGTAAAGAAGGAGAAAAAATGGCAGTGCGAATTTTAATTACCGGCGGAACCTTCGATAAGGAATACGATGAAATTAATGGAAAACTTTATTTTAAAGATACGCATATGCGTGAAATATTGGACTTGGGACGTTCCAAATTAGATGTGAAGATTCGAACTCTTATGCTCCTTGACAGCTTGGATATGACTGATGACGATCGCAATGTTATTTTAGATAATTGTAAACGGGTTTCGGAAAGCCAAATCGTGATTACCCACGGGACAGATACCATGACGGATACCGCAAAGGTTTTGGCTGAAGCAAGTATGGAGAAAACTATTGTCATCACTGGTGCCATGATCCCTTACAAGTTTGGGAGCAGCGATGGACTCTTTAATTTTGGCGGCGCTTTGGCTTTTGCACAGAGCCTCCCGCATGGTGTTTATATTGCCATGAATGGCCGGTATTTTGACTGGAATAAAGTACAAAAAAATAAAAAAACAGGTGTCTTTGAAGAAATAAATTAAAAAGTGTTGAAGTTAAAAATGGGCTCAAGTATTCACATGAACACACTCGCGCTTAAACATTTATCCGCCATGGCAGACACGAACACCCAACAAAATCAATTTTTATTTTTCCATATTCCTGATCCACTTTCGTACCAATTCCACCCCTTCTTTGTGAACTAATTTTCGTCCCAGTTCCGGCATCATAATTCCAGGATCAGTTGATTCTATCCGATAGATCATAATCGACGCCTCGGGGCTGCCGGGGACAATCGTATGGTTCAAATTGCCGGCACCCCGCCCCGCTGCCACGGGTGGTTTATGTACACCGAGTCGCGTGGGGTCGGTTTCTTCAATATTCAAGAATAATCCGGAAGTTTCTCCCGGTGCGCCCAATCGATGGCAGTAGGCACAATTAATATCGATCCAGGCCCGCGCACGCTCTGCTGCTGATCCATCATGTGGATTGTCATAATCCGGTGTGTGTGGCAACGTCACAATTTCAGGCAATCCTTTGACCATACCCAGCGCTGACCATTTTTTCAACTGGTTCATTGTTCCATCACCATAATCAAAATCATGGTTTAACAATCGCACTTTTAGTCCGATGGGGATCATGCGATTCTGGTTTACATGACATCCTTTGCACTGATTGAAATTTGGCACGCTGTACTCAAAGTTGATTGTTTGTCCCAATGGATCGATAAATGAAACATCCAACCGTTCTCCAGCAATTTCCAAATGCGCTTCAGTCTGTGCTGTATTCCAAACATAGGGGAACCCCATCCATCCTTCAGGGGTGTATATCAATAATCGTGTTTCCATGAGTCGGGTGTTTTGAGCAGGACTGCGAAAATCTGCGGGATAGTAAAATGTTTTGATCAAGACAGATTCTTGTGGGAAATCAAAGGTGCCATCTTTTTGATAATCCAATTGTTGGCCTTGCGGGAGTACAATGAATCGTGATTTCAGGGCATAATCAGAAAACAATTGGGCGGAGACATTATACGGAATAACACCGGCGACAGGATTGTGGTCAGCCATACGACCTTTAAAATATCCATAATCGGATAATTTGGGTTTGGCATATTTAAGTGGGCTGCCACTCGAAGCAAGGGAAAGAAACAACGAGAGCAAAATCCGAAGTTTGGACGTACCCATGATATTTGTCATTAATCTGATTGGGTAATGATAGAATGGGATCGCCCGCAGTGATGGGGTGTCATATCCTCTGAAAAGTTGGAAATAAAAGGAGAATACCATTCTTCGAAATTATGTTCAATATCCAAATTGGTGAATCGCACATCAACATTATTTTGAATGCACAAACCAGATGAATTTTGGGGATCCTGCATGCCGTCATAAATGATATCCGGTGTATTACGGCCGTATTTAACAGCAAGTAATTGACCAATATCATAACCAAGATCCGGGAAGCCGGGCCAACGATCGTAGATATTATTGTAAATATGGATGTCTGATGTATACGGATTATAGAGACTATCCTTAATAGCTTCTTCTGTCATGAAATAACTGACAACACCTGTACCGATACTTTTATTGTTCCGGATCTTGTTTTCGTAAATATGCACATCACTGCAGGCCAGAACCATTATGCCGGTTCCAGGGAGGACTTTTCCCACAATATTCCCTTTGGGTGCAAAATTAAACAAATTATTGGATTCGATCAAATTATTGTAAACATGAATATTGCCTCCTTTTTTCTGAACTAGGTCCGGCAGATCGAAAACTAGGATTCCGCCCGTGTTACCATGGGCGTGGTTTTCATACACTTCCGCATTGATGGAATTTTCAATTTCTATCCCGGCGACATTATCAAATGCTTCGGAATACCGAACAATAATATCCTTGGATTGCCCTACATAGATTCCCGCATCAGAGGCACCAATGGAAACAGAATATTCAATCAGCACATTTTGACATTGAACCGGGTAAAGCCCGTAGGCACCATTCGTTTTTTTGGGGCCGCCTGTCCATTCTGCAGTGACACGCCGGAAAACAATCCCATTCGTATATTGTACTTTAATCGCATCGCCTTTTGTATCCTGGACTGAAAAATCTTCCAGTGTGATATTTTTTGAATTGGTGATGCTGATACCCTGGGCACCTTCAGTTTGATCAAGAAAGGAAAGAGTAGAGCGATCCATGCCTGACCCGCGAATGACTAAATTCTCTTTTCCTTCAATAGATAATGTTCCCCGGATTGTGTGATGCCCTGCAGGAATGGTAATTGTGTCTCCGGGCGATGCCAGAATGAATTGTGTTTGCAGGTCTTTTTCTATACTTGCAAAAAGTGAACTGGTAAAAAAAAGAAACAGAGTGATGGGTTGAATCAATTTCATGATCGAAAAATTTAGGTGATTTTTTATGATTGGATAAACCAAAAAATGGACTTTTTAAAAATAGTCTGATATTTCTTTTTTTCAAGAAGTAGCGGTAGATTTAAAAAAATGAAGCCGGTTCGATTTCACTCATGGAATGTTTCACCCGATGAAGCATCCGCCATTCAAACCAACCTCCGGGACAAGGTGGAGGTTCAACCTTTACCCGGCGATATTCATCTCATAGCCGGTACCTCAGTAACCATTGACCCTAACAACGACACCATTCATGCTGCTTTGGTCGTTTTGCGGTTTCCGGATATGGAACTGGTGGAGCGCCACGGTCTTTCTGAAGAGATTACTTTTCCGTATGTTCGTGGATTACTTGCTTTTCGAGAAGCCCCGCCAATTATGACGCTGATGAAACGAATTCAACACAAACCAGATGTTATTTTATTTCATTCCCATGGATTAGCCCACCCACGGCGGTTTGGATTAGCGAGCCATCTCGGTGTGTTATTTGATATTCCTTCTATAGGTGTGGCTGACCGCGTGCTTGTAGGATACCATGATGATATAGATTCAAAAAAGGGCCACCATGCACCGCTGGTTCACAATGGGGAAGAGGTAGGACTTGCTTTAAGAACAAAAGAGGGGGTGAGCCCTGTGTTTATTTCAGTGGGTCACAAAGCAGACCTACTCACCACCATGGTTTTTACATTAGAATGTACCACTCATTACCGCCGGCCGGAACCCATCCGCCAAGCCCACTTGGCTGTGGTTGCACAACGGAATGGAGAATCAATCGATATTGATGTTGGGGGAGACCAGGCGACTTTATTTTAATTTAGGTATTTCAATTTTTCATTTAACCTTTCAATGGTTCTAAACCTTTGAAAGGCAATATCAGAAATCATGATGAGTTAATCATCTCTGGTTGTTCCACATCCACCAGGGATGGTGGATGCACAAAAAACACCCAGCTCTTCGATAAGTTCAGGAGCCGAGGCGTTTTTGTCTTGGGTTGGCGCTATAGACTAAATCTAACCGCAGGTGGTTTCAATGAGTGCCGCACACACCTTGTATGGATCCATATTGGCAGAAGGACGACGATCTTCAAGATATCCATGTCCATCTTTGGCGGTTTGCATGGGTATCCGAATCGAAGCACCACGGTCACTCACAGCATATCGAAATTCATTAATGCTACACGTTTCATGAAGTCCGGTGAGACGTTCTTCGTTATGTGCGCCATAGACAGCGATATGCTCATGGTGTTTTTGGCTCAATTTTTCACACGCTTCTTCGATTACTTTTATGCCGCCGTTCTCACGCATGGATTTCGTGCTGAAGTTTGTATGCGCGCCGGCTCCGTTCCAATCGCCCGTTACAGGCTTTGGATGAAGGGTGGCGCTCACGCCGTAATCTTCGCTGATCCGATAAAGCAACCATCGAGACAACCACATTTGATCCGCTGCGTCCAATGGCCCCAAAGGTCCGATCTGATATTCCCACTGTCCCGGCATCACTTCTGCATTAATTCCAGAGACTTCTAGACCTGCTTCAATACAAAGTTCCAAGTGTTCTTCTACGATGTCCCGGCCAAAAACTTCATCAGCGCCAACACCGCAATAAAAGGGACCTTGGGGCGCGGGATAACCACCTTCGGGCCAGCCCAAAGGAGAGCGACCTTGAAAAAGTGTGTATTCCTGCTCGATGCCAAACCAGGCTTCCTGATCTGCGTGTTTTTCAGCTACTTCTCTCAAGTGTGCCCGGGTATTGGAGGGGTGAACAGTTCCGTCGGCATTCATGACTTCGCACATGACCAGAATATTGTCATCACCCCGAATCGGATCAGCAATGTAATAGACCGGTTCTAGCATGCAGTCACTGTCAGTCCCTTCTGCCTGCATGGTACTGGATCCGTCGAATCCCCAGTCCGGGATATCTTCAAGACCGTTTACAGGCCCCTCAAAGACCTTTGTTTTTGACCGAAGTTTTTGGGTGGGCTCATGGCCATCCATCCAAATGTATTCTGCTTTGATTTTGCTCATAGGTGTTTTTTCCTTTGGTTGTGTTAAATTCATTCATCCGGGATGGGAACAACCATTCCGGTTTTATAGGATGATAAAATAATTTGCGTTTCAGTCCTCATGACTCCGGGCCAACTCTGGACTTTTCTCAAAAGATCTTCCAGAGTTTTTGAATTCTTTGTATTAATGAATAGAGTATGAGATCCGTTTCCCGTGGTTGAAAAACATTGTACCACTTCTGGTGTATCGTGGGCTGCGGCAGTCACTTCCTTATAATATTGGGAAGAATCAGACATGATGGTAATAATGGCTGCCACATCCAACCCCACAGATTTTGGGTCCACCACCACCTGGAATCTTTTGATGATACCGCTTTCCTGAAGTTTTCGAATTCGCTCTGTCACGGTTGGCACGGATACATCAATCTTTTCAGCAATATGGCTTGCAGATTCCCGCCCATCTTTTTGGAGTTCAGCTAAAATATTTCTATCCGTTGAATCAAGTTTCATCACTATTTCAAAAATACAATAACTGAAATTATTTAATATAATTATCGTTATACAAGTAATAATTAAAGAAAATAGAGAATAATAATTAAAATATTAATTAATTAATTAATTAATATTTAATTAAATGAAATAGTTTTCAGGGTTTTAGTGTTTTGGTCTCTCGTTGTACCTTACATAGTTATCATAAGGAGAAAAAATGTCTGATTTCATTTTATATCACAACCCTCGGTGAGGCAAGAGTAGGGGAGCCGTGTCGCTCCTAGAAGAAAACGGTGTGGAATTCACCACAGTAGAATATTTGAAAACACCCTTAAATAAGGATGAAATATTATCTTTATCCAAGAAACTTGGTCTGCTGCCCAGTGGATTTGTCAGGAAGAATGAGGCAGATTTCAAAGAAAATAATTTTAGTGAGATCTTGAATAAGGATGAAGCACTGGCGGAAGCCATGGAAAAATTTCCCAAGATCATGGAGCGCCCCATCGCAGTACAAGGTGAAAAAGCAGTCATTGGTCGCCCTCCGGAAAATGTTTTAACTTTACTTGATTAAAAGGATGATCACTTGAAAAAACTCATAAGCATTTTAGGCCTATTGTTAATATTAGGGTGTGAACCCTTTGTAACAGAATTTCCGGATACATCCACTGCTGTTCTATACGAAGCAACCAGTAAATCCAATGCAACATATAACGGTGACAACATCAAAGTTGTAACCTGGAATATTCGTTTCGGCATTGCACGATTTCCATTTTTTGGCGATTCCTGTGGTGACAGCGTCATACTGGATGATGGATCCATTGAAAACATCATGTCCGCGATTGCTGATTCATTGAATGCCATGGATGCAGATATTGTGCTTCTGCAGGAGGTGGATGTGTCTTCCAAACGAACCGGATATATGGATCAAGTTCAGTATTTGCTGGATAACACTAATCTGAATTACGGTTGTTATGCATCCATGTGGAAAGCAGATTTTATTCCCAGTGATGGCATTGGACGGATCGATGCGGGAAATGCCATTTTATCCAAATATGAACTCACTGAAACAGAACGCATCCAGCTACGGCTTCGTACAGACCAGGATGGATTAACAAAATACTTTTATCTTAGACGAAATATTGTAAAAGCAAAAATTCCTGCCTTAGCGCAAGGCGAGAAAGACTTATTTGCTGTCAATATCCATGCCACAGCCTTTGCTACGGATGACACCAAGCAAAAACACATTGATACTTACGTGGAGACACTTTCAGACATTGATTC
>Ga0208336_1000922_pt1 | contig 10613 bp, 8 predicted proteins | sample DeeseametaMP0372_FD_184212 | JGI IMG/M metagenome (GOLD analysis project Ga0208336, IMG submission 184212) | Marine microbial communities from the Deep Atlantic Ocean - MP0372 (SPAdes) | ecosystem: Environmental > Aquatic > Marine > Oceanic | place: East of Porto Seguro, South Atlantic Ocean...
AATTTGGTTGGGAACTTTAATTGGATGGGAAAAACCTATATTTAAACTTGGTGTCCAACCATTTTTATTAGCAGAATTATTTAAAATTTTATTACTTTTATTTTTAATTCCAACGTTATTAAAAGTAAAAAAACTAATCAAAGTTACTTAGGAGATCTTTTGGAAAGAATCCTTTGCAAAGTTCTTCTATGCATTTTTAGTCTGCGCGCTGTTTCAGAAACATTCCTGTTACATAATTCAAAAACTCTATGAATATGTTCCCACTTAACTCTATCGGCAGACATAGGGTTTTCTGGAGGTTTGGCTTTTGTTTCTGGTGAGGCCAAAAGAGCATTCTCTACATCATCTGCATTAGCCGGCTTTGGAATATAATCTATTGCTCCAGCCTTAACCGCTGCAACAGCAGTAGGTATATTACCGTATCCAGTCAGCAATACAATTCTGCTATTTTTCTTTATTTCTTGAATTTTCTTTACTACCTCTAACCCATTTCCATCATTTAGACGAAGATCTACAACGGCAAACGCTGGTGGCGAATTTATTGCCTGACTTATCCCCTCTTTTACACTTTCGGCCTGCGTTACTCGAAATCCTTTTTTTTCCATAGCTCTTGATAATCTATCTCTCAAAGGGTTGTCGTCATCGACAATAAGTAATGATTTATCAACAAAATCAGCAATTTTTAGAGTGTTTTTTGTTTCTTCCATGTTCTTGTTTTATTTTTTTAAATCTCTTAACTCAATGGATAGAATAAGACCAAAATATAAATTTTCAAGGGTAAAATTATTACTTTACATTACTTCAAATTTCTATAATAAAAAAATTAAGAAGTTTTTTTTGATTTGTTTTAATTTTTTTTTAACAAAAAAGGGGACTAATGAGATGCAAAAATTTAACTCGGTTGACGAACTGGTTAATACTATTCGACCAGTAGACCCGATTTATTGCATAAGACTCAATTCTATAAAATCAGCCTGTAACTGGTTTAAAAGTAGCTTTCCAGGACACATTCTTTACGCAGTAAAAACTAATCCAAACGAAAAAGTAATTAAGCATATTGGTGAAAGTGGCATTGAACGATTTGATGTTGCTTCAATTAATGAAATTAAATTAATTAGAAAAATTTTTCCTGAAGCTAGAGCTTACTACATGAATGCTATTAAAAGCCGTGAACATATTCATGAAGCTTATTTTAATTATAACATTCGAGATTTCGCTCTTGATACTAAAGAGGAGCTTCAAAAAATTATTGAAGCAACTAATAATGCTAAAGATCTAATTCTATATATAAGAGTTTCTATTTCTAACGAACATGCTGAAATAGATTTATCACAAAAATTTGGAGCACTTCCTAGTGAAGCATTAGGTTTGCTAAGACTTGCCAAAGCGCATGCAACCAAAGTTGGCTTGAGTTTCCATGTAGGATCACAATGTATGCATCCTATTTCATATGCTAAAGGAATTCGAGATTTAGGAAATATAATTAAAAAAACAAAAATAATACCTGACATTATTAATGTTGGTGGAGGATTTCCATCTATTTATCCTGATTTACAACCACAACCTCTTGAAAATTATATAAGTGAAATAAAAAAAAGTTTTGATAATTTAAAATTGGAAAATAAACCAGAACTATTATGTGAACCTGGTAGAGCACTTGTTGCTGAAAGTGGATCTTCAATAGTAAAAGTAGTTTTAAGAAAAAAACAAAAACTTTATATTAACGATGGAACCTATGGTAGTTTGTTTGATGCAGGCGTTCTTAACTTTGTTCTTCCTACAAGAATGATACCTAATGGAAGAATGACTTCGAAAAAATTAACTGCTTACAGTTTGTATGGTCCAACATGTGATAGTATAGATTATATGAAAGGTCCTTTTGTTTTACCTAATAATTTAAAAGAAGGGGACTATTTAGAAATAGGTCAACTTGGTGCATATTCGTTAACCTTTAGAACTAAATTCAACGGTTTTTATTCTGATCAAATTTTTGAAGTGCAAGACAAACCTATAATGTCAATGTACGAAAAGGATATCTCTTCTCGTTATCTTGTTGCTTAAATGAACAACCAAAAATATCCGAAGTTAGGTCACAACAAAAAGACCTTTCTTAAAAAACCAATTGAACATATTGATATTACATCTTTCGATTCTCGAAAAATTATTGAATCTATGAATAAAATGTCTTTTACTTCACGAGACACTGCAAAAGCTTCAGGTATTTTTAATGAAATGTTATCAGATAAAAATTGCACAATTTTCTTAACCCTAGCAGGTTCTACTTCAGCCGCAGGTTGCATGAAAATATATTCTGATATGATTAAATATAATATGGTTGATGTAATAGTTGCTACTGGCGCTTCAATTATTGATATGGATTTCTTTGAAGCATTGGGTTTTAAACATTATCAAGGATCTCAACATCAGGATGATGCCCAGTTAAGAGAAAACTATATAGATCGAATATACGATACCTACATAGACGAAGAACAACTTCAGATTTGTGATAAAACTATTTGCAGTATAGCTGACGGTTTAGAAGCAAAATCTTATACTTCTAGAGAATTCATAAAGGAAATTGGAAAATACTTAAAAACAAACGCTAAAAAGAAGGAATCTTTAATTGAGACAGCTTATGACAATAATGTTCCTATATTTTGCCCGGCTTTTACAGATTCAAGTGCTGGATTTGGTTTAGTTATGCATCAGGAAAAAAATCCAAACAAATGTATAACGATCGATTCTATAAGAGAATTTAGAGAACTAACTGAAATCAAAATAAAATCAAAATCCTCGGGACTTTTTATGATCGGAGGCGGGGTACCAAAAAACTTTGTACAAGATACCGTTGTCTGCGCTGAACTTTTAGGAAAAAAGGTAGGAATGCACAAATATGCTGTGCAGATCACAGTAGCTGATACCAGAGATGGTGCGTGCAGCAGCTCTACTCTTAAGGAAGCAAGTTCTTGGGGCAAGGTTAATACCTCAAAAGAACAAATGGTTTTTGCTGAAGCCACCAGTGTCCTACCCTTAATAGTTAGTGATGCCTACCATCGTTTCTTTTGGAAAGAAAGACAGCCTAAAAGTTTTTCAAATATATTTGGTTAAAAATTGAAATATCTTTCAAATAAAAAAGGATTTCTTGGAGCAGATAATAAAAGTAGCGGAAAAGAAAAAGTTGTTGTAGTACCCTTTGGACTCGAAAAAACTGTAAGTTATGGAAGTGGTACAAGTAGAGGTCCAACAGAAATAATAAAGGCTTCTTATCAAGTAGAACTTTTTGACGAAGATTTAAACAAAGAACCTTATAAATCCATCGGCATCAAAACATTAAAGCCTTTCCCTATAAAAAAAAATATAGTCGATGCGCTTAAACAAATTGAAAATATTAATAAACTTTTAATAGATAAAAAAAAATTTCCTTTGGTTTTAGGTGGAGAGCATTCTTTAACTCCTGGAGCAATTAGACCTTTTGTTAAAAAGTTTGGTAAATTATGTTTACTTCATTTCGATGCACACGCAGATTTAAGGAACAGTTATAACGGCAATAAATTTTCTCATGCCTCCGCTATTAGAAGATGCTTAGATAATCCAAATGTCAGTGTAGTATCTTTTGGCATAAGAAATATTTCATCAGGTGAAATACCTTTTTTAAAAAAAAATAAAAAAAGAATAAAAATTTTCTGGGCAAAAGATAAATTAAAGTGGAGTTTGAACCAATTAAAAAAAATCATAAGAAATAAAAAAGTATATTTAACATTTGATGTAGATGGTTTGGACTCAAGTTTAATGCCAGCTACAGGAACGCCAGAACCGGGCGGTTTATTTTGGGATGAAACAATTAGAATTATTAAAATAGCGGCACAATCAGCTCATATTGTAGGAGCGGATATAAATGAACTTTCTCCCATAAAGGGATTTGACTCATGCAATTTTTTAGCTGCAAAACTAGCATATAAAATAATTGCCTATTCTTTTGAATTTAAAAAAACTAGATAGAAAGTAAGCTGTTTGTCTGCCACTGAATGGTTACCATTGCGCCATTGGTTTTAGGACATTTTTCAAACGTAACATTTGCTTTCATTCTCTCTAAGAGAGTTTTTCCAATAAATGTTCCGAGGCCCAGTCCAGATTTAGAGCTAATTTTATTATCCTCAGAACGTATGTAAGGTTCTCCTAATACATCTTTTACGTCAGATGGAAAACCTGGACCATCATCACAAACTTTTACCTCGGTAATTCTATTATTGCTTTCTAGACTAATTTCTACAAGTGATTTACTATACTTCACTGCATTACCAATAAAATTTCTTAAGCCATAAGTAATTTCCAGTGTTCTTGCGATGCGCGGATTAATTTCATTTTTTTCGACTATGACAGATAATTTCTTATTTGAAATTTCCCTATATGATCTAGCAATTTCATTTAATAATTCATCTAATTTTATATCATCAAGAAAACTATCTTCTGCCAAAGTATCCTGTGACAGTTTTTTTAAAATATCACCGCATCTTTTTGTTTGAGTTAAAAGCAAATTGATATCTTTTGAATATTTTGGATTGTTTCCAATTTCTTTTTCTAATTCCTTAGCAACTACAGTAATAGTTGATAAGGGTGTACCTAAAGAATGCGCAGCAGCGGCAGCTTGAACTCCTATGGACTCTAATTCATGTTCTTTAGCTAAAATTAATTCTAGTTTGTTTAGTGCCTCAGTTCTTTTTCTTGATTCTATTCCAAACCTTGCCCCAAAATAGGTTAAGAAAATTAACCCTATAATCACTGCAGTTGGAATTGCATACAAATAATAATTTGGAACGTGAAAATGTAAATCGCCAGAATGGGGTAAAGGAAGATGATAAAGTGTTAACACTAACAAAACCATTATTGTGACGAAGGATAGATTTAAAGTACTTCTCAAAGATAAAAAAGTTGATGATACTATTGCTGGAACAATTAATAAAATTGTAAAAGGGTTGGTTATACCTCCAGTAAAATAAAGCAAGGCAGCTAATTGGACGAGATCATAAAGTAAGTAAATCGTTGAATGAAAGTTACTTAGTTGGTTTTCTTTAACTTTGAATTGCAAATAAATATTAGTTATTACACCGACCAAAATAATTAAGGAACAATAAAAAAAAGGAAGTTCAAAACCTAAAAAAAAATAAACAATACTGATTGTAAAAAATTGTCCAACAATAGCTATCCACCTCAAAATAACTAAAGTTTTTTTATCTAATTGAATATTATCCTTTGATGTAAAAACTTCCGAAAATTTCATTCGGAAATTATATATCTAAATTTGAAACTTCTAAAGCACGTTTAATTATAAAGTCTTTTCTTGGAGCCACTTCATCGCCCATAAGGATTTGGATTAAATCTTGATCTTTTTTTGATTTGGCTTTTGTATTATTCGAATATTTAACTTGTAACAATATACGTTTTTCAGGATTCAAAGTTGTCTGCCACAGTTCTTCAGGATTCATTTCTCCCAAACCTTTAAATCTTTGAATCTTTACTTTACTTTTTTCTTTTTCAATAAATTTATTAAATTCTTTGGCATTTTTATTAATTTTATTTTTTGATTTTCCTGAAGATTTAATTAAAAAATCTTCTAACTCTTTATCATTTTTAATATAGAAACTCTTTGATCCTTTAGTAATTTTATAAAGAGGAGGTTGAGCAAGATATAAATGACCTTTTTCGATTAACTCATTAAATGGATGATTATTAAATAAAGTTAACAAAAGAGTTCTTATATGAGATCCGTCAACATCAGCATCGGTCATTATAATTATTTTATCGTATCTTAAGTTTTTAATGTCAAAATCCCGAGACCCAGTGCCTAAAGCGTTAATTAAAGTAACTATTTCATTGGAAGACATCATTTTTGAAAAAGCCTTTGTCTCTAAATCTTTTCCATTACCATTTCTAGCTTGCTTGCTGTTTGTATCAACATAAGTATTTAGTATTTTCCCCCTTAAAGGAAGCACAGCTTGATATTCTCTATTTCTTCCCTGTTTTGCTGATCCTCCGGCTGAATCTCCCTCAACAATAAACAGTTCTGTTCCTTCGGCTTTGCCAATTTGACAATCAGCAAGTTTGCCGGGAAGCCCAGATAATTCTAATGATCCTTTTCTTCGCACACCTTCTCGAGCTTTTCTTGCAACATCTCTTGCAATAGCAGCCTGAACTATTTTTAATAATACTACTTTCGTTACTCCAGGATTTTGATCAAACCAAGTTGATAATCTGTCATTAATTACCGATTCTACAATGAACCTTACTTCTGATGAAACAAGCTTATCTTTGGTTTGTGAAGAAAATTTAGGATCAGGTATTTTTAGTGACAAAACGCCGGTTAAGCCTTCTCTAATGTCTTCTCCTGATAAAGTAATTTTATTTTTTTTTAGAAGATTACTGCCTGTAGCATATTTATTGATTACTCTTGTCAATGCACTTCTAAACCCTAATAAGTGCGTTCCTCCGTCTCTTTGATGAATATTATTTGCAAATGGCAACATCTCTTCAGAATATCCAGCATTCCACTTCAATGAGCATTCTACCATGACATTATCTTTTAATCCTGAAATATAGATTGGTTTTTTAAATAAATTAACATCATTTTTATTAACTAAAGCAGTTTTGTTTTTATCTAAAAATTCAACGAATTCTTGTATACCTCCATTGTATTTATTTTTATATTCTTTTTCTTTTTTTGCAGTTTTGTCTACTAAAATAATACTTAAACCCTTGTTTAAAAAAGCAAGTTCTCTCATTCTTTTTTGTAAAATTGATGAACTAAATTTAGTTAAAGAAAATACTTTTTTTGATGGTAAAAAATTTATAAAAGTTCCAGTTTTATTTGTTTTACCCTTAACTTTTAGAGGAGATAAAGCCCTTCCATCTTTAAATTCAACAAAATATTCCTTTTTATCTCTGAATATTCCTAAAATTAATTTTTCAGATAAAGCATTAACCACTGAAACACCAACGCCATGAAGTCCACCGGAAATTTTGTACGAATCATGATCAAATTTACCTCCAGCGTGGAGTTGGGTCATAATAACTTCTGCAGCTGACTTCCTTTCCCCTTTATGTATATCAACTGGAATACCTCTTCCATTATCCTCGACAGAAATGGATTGATCCGAATTAATCGTAACTTTAATATTTGTACAATAACCATCTAGAGCTTCATCAATAGAATTATCAACTACCTCATAAACCATATGATGAAGCCCTGTGCCATCATCAGTATCGCCAATGTACATGCCTGGTCTTTTTCTAACTGCTTCTAATCCCTTAAGAACTTTTATCGAATCTGCTCTATATTTTGATTTTGAGTTATCCTGTTGATCTTTTTGAATCATATATGTGAAATTCTATTAGTATATTTTAACATTTTTATTGACTTAATTAAATCGAAGGCAAACGTACACCTTAAATGACCGTTGGTATCAAATGATTACTTAATGAGAAAAAAAAAATTAATCTAAAATCTCCTTTAAACAAAATAAATCAAATTTTCATTGGCATAACGACATGAAAACTATTTTTATCTGACATATCTTTAATTAGCACTGGTGAGGCGGCATCCTTTAAATTAATAATAATTAAATCATTTTCGATTTGGGATGCAATATCAATCAAATATCTACTATTAAAACTTATATCCATATCATCAGAATTAAATATTGCATTAATACTTTCAATACCTTCTCCACTGTTAGGGCTGTTAACTGATAATTGTAAAAAATCTTTCGATATGTTCATTTTTAAACCCTCTTTACGATCCGAGGAAACTGTAGTCACTCTCTCTATAGAATTTTTAAATTCATTTAATTTTATTTGTAATATTTTAACATTATCTATGGGAACAACTTTACTATAATCAGGAAATCGTCCATCAATAACTTTAGAAATCAATACACCACTATCAATTTCGAACTTAATTTTTGATTTATTATTAGATATTTTGATAGCACTTGTACTTTGCTCCAATAAGGAAATAAGTTGAAAAATAGTTTTTTTGGGTAAAATAATAGATTCAAAATCTGTATTAGAATCAATTTCTAGTCTGCTAGAAGAAAGTCTATGACTGTCTGTTGCTACGCTTGATAGAAATGATTTGTTTTCTATATTTATTTTATGTAGATAAATTCCGTTAAGATAATGTCTGGTTTCATCATTTGAAATTGAAATTTTAGTCTTGTTTAGAAGTTTTAGCATTTTTTTAGAAGAAACTTCAAAAGTTTTTTGCTTAATATCTTCATCTGACAAGGGAAAATTATCTGGGGATAAACATAATAAATTAAATTTAGAATTACCAGAAACTAACTTCAGCTTATTTGCGCTTTGTAAAAAAAGTTCAACTTTTGTATTGGGTTCTAATTTTCGTAATATGTCGTAAATTATGCTGGCTGAAGTAGTTGTTGAACCTTCCTTTTTTAATTCTTGTAAGGGAATTTCTTCGGTATAAATTATATCTAGGTCCGTTGCAGTAATTCTAATTTTTGAATCTTTTGCTTCTATCAAGATGTTTGATAAAATTGGAAGTGTTGTTTTTTTTTCAATAATACCATAGGCATGGCTCAATGATTTTAAAAAGGTATTCCTAGATATTGTAAATTCCATTTTGCAATTTTAAAGAAGTCTTTTTATAATTTCAGTTATGCTGTGCTTAATTTCATTATCATTTTTAACTAACTCATTAATTTTTTTTACAGCATGTATTACAGTTGTATGATCACGATTAGAAAATTTTCTACCAATCTCCGGTAGAGAGTTTGTTGTATACTTCTTTGCTAAATACATGGCTATTTGTCTGGGTCTAGCTAGTGATCTTGATCTTCTAGGCGATAACATTTCTTGAATATTGAGATTAAAATAGACAGCCACTATATTTTGAATAGACTCAACATTTATCGACTTCTTATTGTCATTAATAAAATCTTTTAAAATTCTTTTGCACTCATAAATGTTTGGAGATTTTGTATTAATTTTACTAAAAGCTAAAACTCTATTTAAAGCTCCAACCATTTCTCTGATACTCGATGTAATTTCGGTTGCCAAAAACTTGAAAACTTCATCATTTAAATTATAATTTTCGTTAAAATTTTTTTTAATATCTTCAAACTTACTTCTCAAAATTTTTATTCTTAAATTTAAATCAGGTGGTTGAATATCAATTACCAAACCTCCTGACAAACGGGATTTAATCCGTCCTTGAACTCTATCAAGATTTGAAGGAGATCTATCTGATGCTACTACTATTTGCGAACCTCTTTCTATTAAAGCATTAAAAGTATGAAAAAATTCTTCTTGCATAGCTTCTTTGCCTGCTACAAATTGAATATCATCAATAATAAAAACGTTAGCTTTCCTGAAAAAATCTTTAAATTTAACCATGTCATTACTTTTTATGGATCTAATAAAATGATACATAAATCTTTCTGCTGAAATAAACATTACTTGTTTCGAGTTCTCAATATCTAACCCGATAGCATTTAATAAATGTGTCTTGCCCATCCCTACCACACTATAAATAAATAGTGGATTATAATGTGAAGACTGAGTGCATACTTTCCTGGCCGCCGTATACGCAAGTTCGTTGCTTTCTCCAACCATGAAATGATCAAAACTATTGTTTAAATTAAATCGATTGTAATTTAATAAGGAATTTTCGATTGATGAAATCTGACTATCTCTTCGAAAGTCTATTTTATCAGACTTTTCTTTCGATTCTTCAATGAAAAACTCAATTCTTTGGATGCTTTTTTTAAATGTTTGAATTATATCCAACATTTTATCTGCGTATCTTGAAACAATCCAGTCTCTTACAAATCGAGTAGGAGCAGTCAAAACAACATAGTGATTAAATTCTTTTTTTAAATTTATGTTTTTTAACCAACTTTCATAAACATCATTTCCAAAAGTTGTTTTAAAATTTTTAAGGACCTCATTCCAATCAAGCAAATTCTCTTCTAATGCTACAACTGCACTCGAAGCTTGTTTTGATAAAGTTTCAATCATAAAGATATTTATTTTTGATCAAGTAGTTCTATTTTTTTTTTAGCGGGTATGCAATATTTTTTAGGTTGTATTAAGAAAAAAATTATCTTTAGGTTGTATTGTAAATTTTTTACATATTATATTTTTTTTAATTTGAATATAAACTAAATCACAAGTAGCAAAAAAATTACTCTAGGACTTGTTGATGCAACTTAAAATATCATTTAACTAGATTTTGATTTTTTCTCTAAAATTATTTTTTATTTAGTTGTGACAAAAATAAAGGTATGTCGAAAAATTTATCAACCCTTAATTGACTGATTTATTTTTTTAACTTTTGAATTTTTTTTGTAGCCCTAGAAATTTTTCTTGAGACTGTTTCTTTCCTAATTACACCAGTTTTTGCTATCTTCATCAATTGTGAGTGGAATTTTGGTAAAAAGTCTTGGGCTTCCTTTGTCTTGCCTGCAGCAATATAACTGGACATTTGCTTAATAGCAGCTTTGTATTTACTTTTCCTTATTCTATTGACTGATGTCTGAAATCTAGTTCTTTTTACGCGTCGTTTTCCAGATTTAGTAGTTGGCATAAAGAGGTGAATA
>Ga0208336_1000923_pt1 | contig 10604 bp, 10 predicted proteins | sample DeeseametaMP0372_FD_184212 | JGI IMG/M metagenome (GOLD analysis project Ga0208336, IMG submission 184212) | Marine microbial communities from the Deep Atlantic Ocean - MP0372 (SPAdes) | ecosystem: Environmental > Aquatic > Marine > Oceanic | place: East of Porto Seguro, South Atlantic Ocean...
GTGGGTCCATCTGCACCAACTAAACCTGCTCTATCAATTGCAAATCTAACAGGAAGACTTTGAATAGCAACATCGTGAACAACTTGGTCGTAAGCTCTTTGAAGAAAGGTAGAATAAATTGCTGCGAATGGCTTATAACCTTCCGTTGTTAGACCCGCTGCAAATGTCACTGCATGTTGTTCTGCAATTCCAACGTCAAACATCCGATCTGGAAATTTTTTTCCAAAAATATCCATACCAGTACCTGATGGCATAGCTCCTGTAATCCCTATAATTTTCGTATCGTTTTCAGCATGTTTAATTAAAGTGTTAGCAAACACTTTTGTGTAAGATGGTGTACTAGATATTGGTTTAGATTGTCTTCCAGTAACAATGTTGAATTTACTTACACCATGATATTTATCTCCAGAATCCTCGGCTGGCTTATATCCCTTACCCTTTTTTGTAACGACATGAACTAAGATAGGACCATTATATTTTGAATTTTTAACGTTATTCAAAACCGGAATTAAGCTGTCCAAATTATGACCGTCAATCGGTCCAACATAATAAAAACCAAGTTCATTGAACAACGTTCCTCCTGAAACTATATCTCTTATAAACGCTTCAGCTTTTCCTGCCTTATCTTTAAATTTTTTTGAAAATATAGAAATAATATATTTAATAGTTTCTCTGAAACTAAAGTAAGTCTTTCCAGATAACAGTCTTGCTAAATATGAACTCATAGCTCCAACGGGTCTCGCAATTGACATGTCGTTATCATTTAAAATTACAATTAATTTCGATTTCAATGTCCCTGCATTATTCATTGCCTCATAAGCCATACCCGCACTCATAGCTCCATCTCCAATCACAGCAATAACATGATTAGAATTTTTCGATAGACTTTTTGCAACTGCCATGCCCAATGATGAAGAAATCGAAGTCGAGCTGTGAGCCGCTCCAAAAGTATCGTATTCGCTTTCTAATCTTTTTGTAAAACCTGAAAGACCTCCACCTTTTCTTAAAGTTCTAATTCTATCTCTTCTACCAGTAATTATTTTATGAGGATAAGCTTGATGTCCAACATCCCAAACCAATTTATCTTTTGGTGTATCAAATACGTAATGCAGTGCAACGGTTAATTCTATAACACCGAGACCTGCTCCTAAATGGCCGCCCGTTACCGAAACAACGTCAATCAATTCTTGTCTAAGCTCTTTTGCTAATTGTTTAAGTTCTTCTTTTTTTAATTTCCTTAAATCTATCGGGTATTTAATTTGGTCTAATAAATTCTTTTTTGTCATTTAAGATTTTCTATCTAATATAAATTCTACTGATTGTAATAAATCTTGAGATTTAATACCATAATTTTGAATTTTTTTGTTTATTTTATTTTTTAAATTATTTGCAAAATTTAAAGTTTTTTTATAACCGAGCAAGTTAACTAGTGTCGGTTTACCTTTATTTTTATCCATTTTCGTAGGTTTTCCAACGATTTTACTATCCCCTTTGAAATCAATTAAATCATCTGTAATTTGAAATAATAGACCAATATCTAAGCCTATTTTTTTTAATATTTTTCTTTTTTTAAAATTTTGTTCCTTGATAATTCCTGCGCACTCACAGCAGAAAGCAAATAATTTTCCAGTTTTATTGTTTTGTATATTAATAATTTTTTTTTTAGAAATTTTTTTATTTTCAAAAGCAAGATCAAAATATTGACCTCCAGCAAGACCTGAAAAGCCAGAATAAATCGCCAATGATGTTATTAATTCATTTTTTACTTTTGAAGAAAGTTTTAAATTTTTACTAGATAAAATTTCAAACGCTAGTGTAAGTAAAGAATTTGCAGCTAAGATTGCTGTAAATTCGTTAAATTTTTTATGTGTAGCAAGTCTACCTCTTCTTAAGTCGTCATTATCCATCGCTGGTAAATCATCATGTATTAGTGAATAAGAATGTACACATTCAATTGCAGCTCCAACAATAATTAATTTTTTATAATCTATATTAAAAATTTTGCCTACATTAACAATAATGGCCGATCTAAATCTTTTCCCTCCGGAAAAAACACCATATTTCATAGGCTTAATTAAATATGAATATTTATTTTTTTTGAAAAAAAATTTTTTTAAACAGGCGTTTGTATCTCCCGCAATGATGTTTAATTTATCTGAAAATTTTTGCATAAAATATGTTTATTCTTTAATAGACGTTTGTTTATTATCGCTAAAATCAGAACCTTTGATTTCCTTCAATTTTTTCTTATATTGTTCTTGAATATGATAATTTAATTGCATCATTCTGTTATATTTATCCATTGATTCTTCTAGATTTGTCTCAGTATTTTCTAGGTTCGTAATGATCTCTTTGATCTCATTTTGCGCTTCTTTTATTGATTTTGATTTTATATCAGCTGGAATATTTTTTGATTTCATACTATATCCATATACTAATTAATTTATGAAAAAAATCTATTTAAATATATACAAACCTAATTTAGTTAATTTAAAAAAAGCAAAAAAAAACTTAGATAATAATAATATTATCGGAATACCAACTGAAACTGTTTACGGGCTAGCTGGAAACGCTTATTCTGATAAATCTATAAAAAAAATTTTCAAGTTAAAAAAAAGACCAGATTTTAATCCTCTTATAATTCATTTTAAAAACTTAAATGATTTGGAAAATGAAGTAATACTAAATACTAATTTTAAGAAGCTTTATAGTGCTTTTTGTCCTGGGCCAATTACTTTTATTTTAAAAAAAAAGAAAAAATCGAGAATTTCAAAATTAGCCACTGCTAGGAAAAAAACTGTAGCTGTTAGAGTTCCAAAACATAAAGTTGCAAGAAATTTGCTTAGTATTTTAAAATTTCCACTCGCAGCACCAAGCGCAAACATTTCATCAAAGCTAAGTCCAACCTCTGCAAAAGATGTGTTTGAGGAATTTGGAAATAAAATTAAATTCATACTCGATGGTGGTCAATGTAAAATTGGACTAGAATCTACTATAGTAGACTTGGCTAGAAAACCATTTGTTTTAAGACCGGGCAGTATTACTGTAGAAAAAATTCAAAAAATTTTAAAAAAAAAAATTAAAATTAAGAAAAATTCAAAAAGGGTTAAAGCTCCAGGGCAATTAAAACTACACTACTCACCTGGAATACCAGTAAAAATGAATAGAAAAAATGCTGAAAAACATCAAGCGCTGATTGGCTTCGGTAAAAAATTTAAAGTTGGAAAAAATTATTTTAATCTGAGCAAAAAAGGCAACTTGAAAGAAGCTGCAAATAACTTATACAAAACTTTGAGAGAAATAAGAAAAAGAAACTTTAAATCAATAGCTGTAGTAAAAATACCCAATACAGAAATTGGTTGTGCAATAAATGATAGATTAAGGAAAGCGTCAAACAAGTGAACATAGCAGCAATTGAAGTTAATAATTTAGCTAAACAGTTCAAAAATACTTTAGCTGTAAATAATATAAGTTTTAAAATTAATAAGGGCACGATAATTGGTCTTTTAGGACCAAATGGATGTGGCAAATCTACTACCATAGGTATGATGTTAGGATTAATAAAACCTACTTCGGGTACCGTTGTTATTAATGGCCAAAACATTGAAAATAATAGAACAAGTTTATTAGAAAAAATGAATTTTATTTCTCCATATATTGAATTGCCCAAAAAACTAACTGTTGAAGAAAATCTTAAAGTGTACGGAAGATTGTACGGTGTTAAAAATTTAGAAGGTAAAATTTCTGAAATAATGGAAAAATTAAATTTAACTGAATTCAAAAAAAGAAAAACTGGCGAACTTTCCTCGGGTCAAAAAAATAGAGTCTCCTTGGCTAAAGCATTAGTCAACGATCCTGAAATACTCCTTTTAGATGAACCCACCGCAAGCCTTGATCCTGATGTCGGTGATAAAATTAGAACTTTCATAGAAGATTTTGCATCTAAAAAAGGTGCAACTATTTTACTAGCTTCACATAATATGAATGAAGTGGAAAGACTCTGCCATGAAGTAATGATGATGAAAGATGGTAAGATAATTGATAAAGGAAAAAGCAGTGATTTAATCAATAAACATGGAAGAAAAAATTTAGAAGAAGTGTTTTTAAAAATAGTTAGAGAATAAATAATATGAAATTTCACAGAATTTATGCCCTGTCTCTTCGTCATTTATATGTAATTAGAAGTTCTTTACCAAGAATTTTAGATTTAATCTATTGGCCCACGATTCAAATAGTTCTTTGGGGATTTATTTCAAAATTTTTTGAAACGCACAGTGACTTCTATAACCATACCGTAGGTGTCATTTTAAGTGCTGCAATTCTTTATGATTTTTTATTTCGATCAAGTATAAGTTTTAACATGTTGTTTCTTGAAGAAATTTGGAGTAGAAATTTTACTAATTTATTTGTATCTCCTTTAAAAATCAGTGAAATTATAACAGCTCTTACCGCAACGGCTTTATTAAGAACATTAATTGGAATAATTCCAGCAATCCTTCTTGCGGCTCCATTTTTTGGTGTTTCCATATTTAACTTGGGGCCATCATTAATTTTGCTCTTTTTAAGTTTATATCTTTTTGGAATAACGTTAGGTTTGCTGGTTACTTCTGGACTTCTAAGATATGGCCCTGCTTTTGAGAACGTAGCCTGGTCATCGCTTTTTCTTTTAGCTCCATTAGGATGTGTTTATTATCCATTATCAATTTTACCAGATTGGTTACAAATATTAGCCAAAGGTTTACCGTTGGTTTATATATTTGAAGAAGTTCGATCTATTTTATTAAATAATGTAGTAAATTATTCTAATATTGTATCTGCATTGATATTAAATTTAATTTATTTTACTTCAGCTGTTGGAGTATTTTACTTAGCTTTTTCAGGGGCGAGAAAGAAGGGAACACTAATTAATGTTGGAGAATAGTTTTTTTGGCGGGCCATGTAGGACTTGAACCCACAACCTCAACGTCCGAAGCGTCGCGCTCTATCCAATTGAGCTAATGGCCCTTAAATACAATTTATACACAGTATATAATATAAACAATGGAAAAAAATATATTTAATATAATTGTCCCATTAAATTCTCATGGATATAGAATTGACAAATTTTTGCAATCACAAATAAATGAATTAAGCAGAACTAAACTTCAAGCTTTGATCCGTGATGGTCAAGTAAAATTAAATAATATAATAATTAACAGTACCTCAAAAAAAATAAAAGAAGAGGATCAAATAAAAGTTAATTTTCCTCTCCCAAAAGAAACTCTAATTAAGCCAAACAAAATCCCTTTGGATATTTTATATGATGACGATGACATAATTATTATTAATAAATCTCCTGGAGTGGTGATCCATCCTGGTGCAGGTAATTACGAAAATACGATTGTGAACGGTCTGTTATTTAAATATAAAAATAATCTTTCAAGTATAGGTGGAAAATTAAGACCTGGCATAGTTCATAGAATTGATAAAGATACCAGTGGAGCAATTGTTGTTGCAAAAAATGACAATGCTCATATTAGTTTATCCAAACAATTTAGTAATCATTCAATAAAAAGAGTATATGAAGCTCTAGTTTGGGGCTCTCTAAAACCCCAAAATGGAAAAATAAGTGAAAAAATATCAAGAAGTGTAAAAAATAGACAGCTCATGGCTGTGAGAAAAGAAAAGGGTAAAATAGCAATAACGAATTACAAAACCTTGAAAGTTTTTCAAAATTTAAACCTTCCCAAAATTAGTCTTGTAGAATGCCAATTAGAAACGGGAAGAACCCATCAAATAAGAGTTCATATGAATTTTAAGGGAAATCCAATTTTAGGAGACAAATCTTATGGTAAAACAAAAAAAAAATTTAGAAAAATTGATCTATGTTTAGAAAAAAAAATTAATAATTTTAATAGACAAGCCTTACATGCAAAGAGTTTAGGTTTTGTTCATCCAAAAACAAAAAGAGAAATTTTTTTTGAAGCAAAGAGACCCAAAGATTTTGACTCATTGATTAAAAACCTCAAAAAAGCTAGTATTTAGCCATCTTGTATTTGCCTTAATTTGATAATACATATTCTTTAAATTTATGAACACAAAAACAATTAATTCAAATGTACCATCTATAGGATTAGAGGGAAGCTTAGTTAGCTATTTAACACAGATAAAAAAATTTCCAATTCTAAGCTCGGAAGAAGAATATATGTTAGCCAAAAATTGGCGCAACAGAGGAGATTTAAAATCTGCACAAAAATTAATTACTAGCCATTTAAGATTAGTTGCAAAAATTGCTATGGGATATAGAGGATATGGATTGCCAGTAAGCGAAATGGTTTCTGAAGGAAATATTGGTTTAATGCAAGCAGTCAAAAAATTTGAACCTGAAAAAGGTTTTAGATTGGCCACGTATGCAATATGGTGGATAAAGGCTTCAATTCAAGAATACATATTAAGATCCTGGAGCTTAGTGAAAATGGGTACAACTGCAGCTCAAAAAAAGCTTTTTTTCAATTTAAAGAAAATAAAAAATCAATTATCTGCTCATAATGCTGGCGACCTAAGGACCGAACATGTTGATGAAATATCAAAAAGATTAAATGTAAAAAAAGAAGAAGTTGTCTCAATGAATAGACGATTGCTCGGAAAAGAAAAATCACTTAATGACCCAATAAAAGATGAAGATGGTGCAGAATGGCAAGATTGGTTAGTTGATAATAGAACAGACCAAGAATTAAAATTGTCCCACAAGCAAGAGTTTGCTAAGAAAAAAAAATTAATGGATAACTCAATGAGCATTTTGAATCCAAGAGAGAAAGAAATATTAACCGCGCGAAGATTGTCAGAAGATATTATGACCTTAGAAGATTTAAGCAAAATATATAAAGTTAGCAGAGAAAGAATTAGACAAATAGAAACAAAGGCTTTTGAAAAGTTACAAAAAGCTATGCTCAACGCAGCAAAATCAAATAATTTGCTTCCAAGAAATTGATTTTTATTTAAAAGGATTTTCTAAAAGTATAGTATCTTCCCTTTTCGGACTTGTTGAAATGCTAGACATTTTAACACCACAATAATTTTTAATAAAATTAATATATTTTTTTGCATTTTTTGGTAGGTTTTTCCATTTTTTTATACCTTTTGTATTTTTTAACCATCCATCAAATCGCTTATATATTGGCTGTACTCTAATCTGATCATGTAAAGAACTAGGAAAATAATCAATTTTTTTTCCGTTAAGCCGGTACGCTACGCAAATATATAAATTTTTAAATTCGTCTAGAACGTCAATTTTTGTCAAAGCTATTCCATTGATGCCGGATATAGCACATGATTGCTTAACCAATACAGCATCAAACCACCCGCATCTTCTTTTTCTATTCGTAACAGTTCCAAATTCTTTACCTCTTCTTCCAATTTTATTTCCTATTTCATTTTTTAGCTCTGTGGGAAATGAGCCTTCACCCACTCTCGTTGTATATGCTTTAACTATACCGAGAATATAATTAATTGTATTAGGACCACATCCTGTTCCTGCAGAAGCCTCTCCTGCAACAGTGTTTGAGGATGTTACAAATGGATATGTTCCATGGTCAACATCTAAAAGCACACCTTGAGCTCCTTCAAAAAGAATTATCTTTTTCTTCTTCTTAAATTCCTCTAGTTTTTTCCAAACTGGTTTTGCATATTTGAGAATTTTTGAAGAAATTTTTGTTAAATCATTAATTAATTTTCTTTTATTTATTTTACTTTTTCCCAAACTTTTCCTTATTGAGTTATGATGAAATAGCATCATATCAATTCTCTTTGATAAATTTTTTTTGTTTGCAAGATCCATTACCCGAATTGCTCTTCTTCCTACTTTATCTTCATAAGCCGGACCTATTCCTCTTCTTGTTGTTCCTATTTTATCTATATTTTTTACATCTTCTCTTATTCCATCCAACTCTTTGTGCTGAGGTAAAATTAATGTTGCATTTTCGGCTATGTATAAATTTTTATTTGTAATTTTTATCCCTAACTTTTTCACTTGCTTAATTTCATCTAACAGAGCCCATGGATCTATGACAACACCATTTCCAATAATCGAAATCTTATTTTTTCTAACTATTCCTGAAGGTAATAATTTTAACTTATACGTGATATTGTTTACTACAAGTGTGTGGCCTGCATTATGACCACCTTGGAATCTTGCTACCACATCAGCTTTTTCTGAAAGCCAATCAACAATTTTTCCTTTTCCCTCATCTCCCCATTGGGAACCTACGACCACTACATTAGACATTGAGATTTTTTAAATTAAATGAAACTAAATGATTTAACGGTCCAAATCCTTTTCCATAACCCGGTGCTGAAATTATTGCTTTATCTACATATCTTAGAGAGATTTTACATGATTTAACTATATTTTTCTTTTGGGATAAACATGTAGCGAGAGCAGAAGATAAAGTGCAACCGGTTCCATGTGTATTTTTCGTTATAATTTTTCTTTTTTTAAAAATCTTTATTCCTTTTTTTGTAGCTAAAACATCAAAAATCATTTTATTTTTTAGATGACCGCTTTTTAATAGCACATTTTTTGATCCCATGTTGAGAATTGTTTTTGCCGCTTTAATCATATCTTCTTTATTTGAAATTGAATATCCAGTTAATATTTCTGCTTCCGGAATGTTCGGTGTAACTAGAGTACATAAGGGAAGAAGTAGTTTTTTTAAATGCTTAATTGAGCTATTACTAATTAATTTTGTTCCACTTTTAGCAATCATTACTGGATCAAGAACAACATTTTTTAATTTATATTTTTTTAAAGTTTTATAAACACTTTTTATTATGTCTGCATTATGGAGCATGCCTATTTTTACAGCATGGGTTCCAATATCATCCAAAATCATTGTTATTTGTTTTTGAACAATTTCTGTGGGAATTGAGATAATTTTTTTTACGCCTTTAGTATTTTGCGCTGTAACTGCGGTTATAGCAGTCATTGCATAAGAGCCTAGTGCTGTTACAGTTTTAATGTCTGCTTGTATACCAGCTCCACCTGAAGAGTCAGAGCCAGCAATTATTAATACTTTTGACTTGGGTTTCATCTTTTTACTGATCTCTTAATTATATTTATACATTTCAAAATTAAATTTTTATCATAAGACTCGCCCATAATTCTTATCTTTGGCTCTGTACCTGATTTTCTTATTAATAATCTTCCATACCCGTTCATTAATTTATTTGCTTTTTTAATTGCATTTTTGCATTTGGTTTTAGTGATAACATTGTTATCTTTGACTGCTACGTTTTCTAATATTTGTGGCAAAGGTCGAAAAACATTAAGTAATTGACTAGCTTTTTTTCCCTTTCTTAATGAAAACAAAACCTCTAATGCGACCATCAAACCATCTCCGGTAGTTGCAAATTTACCAAGAATTATATGTCCAGATTGTTCACCACCTAAATTAAAATTTAATTTTTTCATTTTTTCTTTTACGTATCTGTCTCCAACTTTTGATCTAAGAAATCTAATTTTTTCTTTTCTTAAAAAATTCCCTAATCCATAGTTCGACATTAAAGTTCCTATTACACCACCTTTTAAAATTTTTTTTGACTTCCATCTACGAGCAAGCATCGCAATAATTTGATCGCCATCTATAACTTTGCTGTTTTCGTCACACATAATAATTCTGTCTGCATCACCATCAAATGAAATACCAACATGAGCCTTGTATTTTTTTACAGCTATTTGAATTTTAGATGGATAGGTAGATCCGCATTTATCGTTAATATTAAAGCCATTAGGTTCTACACCAATTGACATAACCTTTGCTCCAAGATTTTTTAGTAATTTAGGAGCAGCTATGTATCCCGCTCCATTAGCACAATCTAAAACTATCTTGGTTCCTTTTAGTTTAAAATTTTGTGGAAAATTTTTTTTTAATATTTCGATATACTTATCGTTACCATCCTCAAGTCTTTTAACTCTACCCAACATTTTTGGCTTTGTAAGCTGTTTTGTATTTTTGGCATCTATTAATCTTTCAATTTTTCTTTCTATTCTGTCTGATAATTTCATGCCATCCGGACCAAATAATTTAAGACCGTTATCGTAATAAGGATTGTGAGATGCGGTAATCATAATTCCCATGTTTGCCTTCATTGATCTTGTTAACATTGCAAGTCCATTAGTAGGTAGAGGCCCCAATGTAAAAATATGCATTCCACCTGAAACTAAACCTGATACCAAAGCCGGTTCTAATGTATAACCAGATAATCTTGTATCTTTGGCAATTATTGCTATTTGCTTAGTTTTTTTTTGGTTTTTAAAATAAGTTCCTGCAGCTAATCCAAACTTAAAAAATTTTTCTCCCGTAATATTGCCTTGGTTGACGGTACCTCTTATACCGTCCGTTCCAAAATATTTATTGCTCATGAATTAATTTGTATTTAAAATTTTATTGAAAACTAATATTCCTTGATTAATTTCTTTAACATTGTGAACTCTGAATAACTGAACTCCCTGCAAAAGTCCATATAGCACTGATGCTAATGTGCCACCAGTTCGATCTGGGGTATCAAATTTTGTTACTATATGTTCTATAAATTTTTTCCTTGAGGTCCCAATTAATATTGGACAT
>Ga0208336_1000925_pt1 | contig 10574 bp, 5 predicted proteins | sample DeeseametaMP0372_FD_184212 | JGI IMG/M metagenome (GOLD analysis project Ga0208336, IMG submission 184212) | Marine microbial communities from the Deep Atlantic Ocean - MP0372 (SPAdes) | ecosystem: Environmental > Aquatic > Marine > Oceanic | place: East of Porto Seguro, South Atlantic Ocean...
CGGTTTGTTCAAGGCGCAGACTTGCGTTTTCGGATGCTTCTGCAAGACGAATAATTTGTGCCCGCAATTCTTCTCCGGCAAGTTGTACAGCTTTTCCGGAGACAAAGGTTTGTCTTGATGCAGAAGTTTTTCCTGCATCTGCAGTCAGGTCCGTATCACCCATTACAAATTCAAACTGAGATGCGGGAAGACCCAGGGCATCAGCACATATCTGCACCATGATCGTATTTGCACCTTGACCGATATCCATTACCCCATTATACAAAGTCACTTTTCCATCTGCATTTATACCAACTTTCATTGTCGATGGATTTGACAATGATGTATTTCCGCAGCCATACCAGACACTTCCGCAACCGACTCCACGCCTGATATGGTTAGAATTTTTATTAAATATCTCTGCATCTGCGCGCCATTTTCTCCAGCGTCCCTGAAGAGCTTCCAGGCATTCCACCTGGCCGACGCTGTTTTCAAGCTTCTGTCCGGTTGCGGTTTTGTCACCTTTGCGGAGTGCGTTCCTGATCCTGAACGCAAGCGGGTCAATTGCAGTCTTTTCTGCAAGTTCGTCCATCAAAGCTTCATGGGCAATAGCTCCCTGTGGCACTCCAAATCCCCTGAAAGCTCCGGAAGGAGATTCGTTGGTGAGCAGAGCGCGTGTTTCCGCCAATACGTTCGGTATTAAATAAGGTCCACTGCAGTGAATCGGAACACGGTCCGCAACCGTCGGTCCCCATGAAGCATATGCACCGGTATTGAAATCACCATGATATTCAAAAGCGGTCAACTTACCGTCACCGGTACAGCCGGCTTTGGCGCTCATCCGAACCGGATGTCTTTTTGTACTAGAAGCAAGTGATTCCGGACGCGTGTAAATACAACGCACCGGCCTTTCCAGGATCCAGGCTGCAAGAGCCACCAGAGGTTGCAGAGAAAGGTCCAATTTTCCTCCAAATCCTCCGCCGACTGCAGATGGAATAATTCGAATCTGTTCCGGATCAACTCCCATAACCTGGGCCACTTCCGCACGGTCCATGTAAGGTGTTTGTGTACAGACAAATATCTCCAGGCGTTGGCCAATCTTACGGGCATATCCTGCTTCGGGTTCAATGTAACCATGTTCTACTGCCGAAGTAGTCCATTGTCCTTCTACTACAAAATCTGCTTCTGCAAAAGCTATTTCGACATCACTTTTTTTCAGAAAACCCCTGGCCAAAACGTTATCCGGAATTTGGGCCTGGACCGGTTCCAATTTTCCGGATAGTGCTCCCTCCCAGCCACGGACTGCCTCCAGTGGTTCCCATCTCAAACCCAAATCATCATCTGACACAGATTCTACACTTTCCCGGTCGCCAACGAGAGCAAGCACGGCTTCTCCCCTGAAGCGCACATGATCTTTAGCTAAAACGGGTTGATCTTTAATATGGGGGTAAATTCCAAAACCATTGTTTCCAGGTACGTCGTCTGCAGTCAAAACCCTGACCAATCCGGGATAATTCTGCAGTACTTTTTCAGGATCGGCGTGTGTGAATTTTGCGCGTGGATGCGGGGAGCGTACAGCCCTGAGCCAAAGTGCATCTTCCGGAGCCTGATCTGCACCAAAAATTTCTTCACCCGTAATTTTTTTGTACCCGTCAACTTTCTCCATCCGGGTACCGACGGATTTCTGATTATTGATTTCAGGAGTAGATTGAGAAGATGAAGATTGTCCGGCTTTGAGTACAGCCTGAACTATTTTAGTGTATCCTGTACAGCGGCACAACACGCCGCCTAATGCGTCCAGAACCTGCGGTTTCGAGGGTTTCGGTGTGTGATCCAACAGCGATTGTGCCGCCATCAACATTCCGGGAGTGCAGATTCCGCACTGTGCTGCACCTTCATCAAGAAACGCTTGTTGAAGAGGTGTCAGTTTCCCATTCTTTGAAAGCCCCTCCACTGTTCGGACATTGCGGCCTTCAAGTTGGGCAACGGCTGTCAAACACGCATAACGTTGTTCTCCGTCAATTTGGATTGTACATGCTCCACAGTCGCCGGCATCGCAGCCGACTTTGGTTCCAGTCAATCCCAAATCCTCGCGGAGGACTTCGGAAAAACGGCTCAGAGGATTGACGGAAATGGTTTGTGGAGCATCATTCAATATAAATGAAACTGAGGTTTTTTCGGTATTCTTCATTTCTGTTTCACTCCCTGAATAGCGCGCTTTAAAAGTTCCGGAGTCACGATCTTTCGAAAAGAAGCAGAAGCACGAATATCATCTATCGGCTGCAGTGATTCCAAATGTCGGGGTTGTATTTCTATTGAATTTAGCTTTTGTCCAACCACATCTTCTTCGAGCAACCTGAGCCGTTTTGCTACAGGTGAGCATGCACCAACTGCAACTTTTAGTTCCATAACCTCATCCTGTTCATTCAATTCTACTACCACTCCTACCATCACAATTGAAATGACGAGATAGCTGCGTGTTCCCAATTTCTCAAAATTACCGACTGCGTTTTTACCAGGACGAGGAATGAATATTCCACTAACAAATTCATCAGCTTTCCTGGCGGTTTTACGGTTCCCAAGAATAAATTCTTCCAGAGGAAGTGATCTTGATTCCCGCAGAGATTTCAACTTCACTTCAGCATCAAGCGTCATTAAATTCGGAACAGCATCTGCCGCAGGCGAAGCATTACAGATATTTCCGCAAAGTGTTCCTGCGTTTTGAGTTTGAATACCGCCGATTGTTATTGCGGCTTGCTTCAGTCCATCGAATGCAGACGGCAGATCAGAATCAACTATATCCGTCCATGTGGTCAGTGCACCAAGTAAAAAGCCTTCCTCTGTTTCCTGAATGGAGCGCAGTCCGCGGATTCCGCTTAAATCGAGAACATTTTCAGTAATCTTCTTTCCAACCCTGGCCGGATAAAAATCCGTTCCACCCGCCAGCAAAGTACAAGGTTGCTCAGACAACGTTAGTAGTGCATCTTCAAGATTGTCTGGTCGTGAGTAATCTAACATCAGTAATTATGTCTTATCAAAAAATAGGAAAAAATTTATTATTTTTAGTCACTAGTGTCCCAAGAAAATTTTAATATTTCCAATAACTAACTGATAAATCAATATAATATGATATAAACGACTATCATCGACTTGAAATTTCAATTGGCAGTTTGAACTATTTTTTAAGTGGATTAAGCAACACTTGCGTATAAAAACTTTTTACGGGACTACAGAAAATGCTATCAAAACGCAAATCTGGATCGATTTTTCAGTTTATTTGTTGGTCGCAATTATCAAAAATCGATTACATTTGGATAAATCTCTGTACAATATTCTACAGGTTATGAGTGTTAGCGTTTTTGAAAATATGCGGTTAATTCAACTACTTGACTTTTCAGAAATCAAACCAGTTGAGCCCGCAATGCCTATCCAACTGAATTTATTCGACAACTTAATGGGACACTAGTGATTTTTAGTATTAATTTCAATTCAAGTCTGTGCAACAGGGTACATCAAACAGGCTGAGTTGACAACTCAAAAACCGTAATGCTGTCTCAGATTGCTGGGATTAATCGTAAATCTGCTGAAATGAATTCAGCCTGTTTCGGAACAAAATTCCAATCAACATACTCATAAGAATCTTGCCCGCAAAATTAATTTCATGTAAGATGCATACTGGTCACTCTTCCAAAAAACAATTCAGACAGTAATGTTCACCCACCTTCATCTTCACACGCAATATTCTCTGCTTGAGGGAGCAATCCGAATTAAAGATTTGGTTACTGCACTCAAAAAAAATGGTTTTGAGTCCTGTGCTGTTACCGATCATGGAAACATGTTTGGTGCCGTTGAATTTTTCCACACTTTGAAGGAAGAAGGCTTAAAGCCGATTATCGGAATGGGTGCATCTGTTATTGAAGATGACCCTGAGGAGGTTTTAACCGAATCCGGACCTGCAAAATCTTCCATTGGACAGACTCAATTTCTTTGTCAGAATCGGCTGGGTTATCACAATCTGGGTTTTCTGGCGAGCCTCAGCTATACCGAAGGCAAAGTCAAGGGAGTCCCCTGCATCAATCATCAACTGCTGGAAAAATATAACGAGGGTTTGATTGCACTCAGCGGCGGAATGAATGGACAGCTCAACAAACATTTACTTGAAGGACGACCGGATGATGCACGTCGAATTGCACTTTGGTACAGAGATGTTTTTGCCGGCCGTTATTACCTTGAACTGCAGAATACAGGACTTCCGGAACAACTGGATTTAAACAAACAGTTGATCCGTTTGGGGCATGAACTTGATATACCTCTGGTCGGCACTAACGAATGCCTGTATCTAACTCCTGAAGAAGCCGAGGCACAATATATTCTCTGGCTGATGGGTTTACAGCGCAGAGTGACAGATGAAGGTGTTCCCCAACAGCTTGGCAACCAGCGTTACCTGAAAAGTCCGGAAGAAATGCTCTCGGCATTTGCGGAACTTCCACCGACTGCATTGAATAATACCAGTAAAATTGCAGAGCAATGCGATGTCTCTCTGGAAAATAAAAAAACATTTCTGCCGCAAATTGCCACAAGAGAATCTGAAACTCTTGATTCAAAACTACGCGAAGATGCCGAAAAAGGATTGAAAAACCGATTGGTAAAACTTTATGAACTTTATGCTCCGGAGGTTCCGTTTGAGGAATTTCGGGAACCTTACTCTGAGCGTTTAAGTTTTGAACTGGAGGTGATCATTCAAATGGAATTTCCAGGTTACTTTTTGATTGTTTCTGAATTTATCAAATGGGCAAAAGACAACGGCGTTTCGGTTGGCCCTGGAAGGGGTTCCGGAGCAGGTTCGCTGGTCGCTTACGCTTTACTCATCACGGATATTGATCCCCTGCGCTACGGGCTGCTTTTTGAGAGATTCCTTAATCCATATCGTGTAAACCTGCCGGATTTTGATATTGATTTTGATGTAGAGGGCAGAGAAAAAGTAATAGAGCACGTTCGTGAAAAATACGGCGACAAAAATGTATGCCAAATATCCACTTTTGGTTCACTCAAAGCAAAAGCGGTCGTGCGCGGTGTAGCGCGGGTGCTGGATTTTCCATATTCTGAAGCAGATAAAATCGCAAAACTTGTTCCAAATGATTTGAATATCACGCTTGATCAGGCGCTGGCTAAAGAGCCTGAACTGGCGCTGCTTGCTGCAGAAGGCAGTGAAAATGAACAGCGTTTGATTAAGTTCAGCCGGCAGCTGGAAGACCTGAACACTCATATGGGAACCCACGCTGCTGGAGTGATTATCATGGATCAGGATATCCGTGAAGTGATGCCGGTCTGTACCGGAAAAGAAGGTGCGCTGCAGTCGATGTATCCAATGAAATATGCAGAGGACCAGGGTGCGGTCAAGTTTGATTTCCTCGGTTTGCAAAACCTTTCCACCATTGACAATACTCTTGACCTGATCAAAACAAGCCGTCCGGATTCAGCCTCAATCGACATCTCCAGTATACCCATGGACGATTCCTTAACTTTCGATTTATTCTGCCGTGCAGATACAATCGGAGTTTTCCAGCTGGAATCGTCAGGTATGAAACGCCTGGTATCTAACATGCAGCCCTCAGTTTTTGGAGATATTGTTGCGATTCTGGCACTTTACCGCCCGGGCCCTCTTGGTTCCGGAATGGTTGAGGATTATGTGCAGTGCAAACATGGACGAAAGAGAGTTATTTATCCGCATCCACTTATGGCGGATATTTTACGGGAAACATACGGTGTGCTTGTCTATCAGGAACAAATCATTCAGGGCGTGCAGGTCCTTGCCGGATTTTCTCTGGGACAGGCAGATTTGTTACGTCGTGCGATTGGAAAAAAGACTCCGGAAGTTCTGGCTGAACAGCGTCTACAATTCGTTGAAGGCTGCCTGAAAAACCCGGAGTTTGTTGAGAAATGTCCTAAATCCAGTACTCCGGAAGAAAAAGCCAATGAAATATTTGACACAATCAATTATTTTTCAGGTTACGGTTTTAACAAATCCCACAGTGTTGCCTATGGTTTGATTTCATATCAAACTGCATTTCTCAAGGCACATTATCCCGTTCAGCTGATGGCTGCATTGTTCAATGGTTCAATCAACAACCAGGACAACGTCATCAGTTACATTAGTGAATGCAAGGCAATGGGTGTCAATGTTTTGCCTCCGGATGTGAATCACAGCGCAAAAACTTTTACGGTTGCACCAACCGGTTTCAGAATCTCAGTCAGAACAATCTCGCACTTTGAACGTGACTTCTGCGGTACCAGTCCGGCAAAAGAAACAGTTCCTGAAGAATGGATTGAGCCGCTCCGGAATTCCATGAAAATACTTAAAAATCGCGATTTCAAAGAAGAAGCTGAATTTCTGGAATTTTTTGTTCAAACCACTGAATCTTCAAGCGGGAAATTAAATACACTGAACTCTAAAGTCAATATTGCAATCTTTGATTTGAAGTCACCATTTTCTGCTTGGCTGCGCCGGGAAGCCCGGATTGAAGTCATTCGTTTTGGTTTGAATGCTGTTAAAAACGTGGGCTCAAAAGCAGTTGATGCAATTTTGAAGGTACGTAACGAACATGGACAATTGACTGATTTTATGGAATTCATGAAAAAAGTGGATTTGAAGGAAGTCAATAAACGAATGATTGAAACACTGGTCAAGTGCGGTGCCTTCGATTCACTGCATGAAAACCGTTCGCAATTGTTTGCTGCAATCGACAGTGCCTTTCATTTAGCACAGGAATTTCAGCGTGCTGAAGAGCCTTCGCAGGATTCCCTGTTTGAATTGATGGATGCAGGCGATGCAGAAGCTACCGAAACTCAGCTTGAATTTCCTGAAGTCAGGAACTGGCCCAAACGGGAACGTTTAAATCAGGAAAAGACGGCACTGGGCTTTTATGTTTCAGGACATCCGCTGGACAGTTATGTCTCAGAAATTAAAATCCTGGCTACCACCACTGCTAAAATGAAAGAGGGTCTTCATGCAGAAAAAGATAAGGTTTCTTTGGTTGGAATCGTTGTCAATAATACTGTCCGTCTAAACCAAAGCAACGAAAAGTTTGCCATTGTCACACTTGAAGATACACGGGGAACCATTGAGTTTCCTGTCTTTGCCTCGGTTTATGAGAAGGTGGGAGAATTGCTGGAAAGCGACGATCCACTTTTGATTTCCGGTCGTGTGAATTATCGGGATGAAGAGGTGGGAATGTTTGTGGACAATGTACACAGGCTGAGTGAACTCAGGGAAACTGAGGCAAAAAGCATGTTGATAAAAATAGGTGCTGAATCCCTGAATCAGGAATCTGTCAGTTTACTGCGGAAGACTCTGCAAAAATATTCTGGTGACAAGCCTTTCGCATTTTCAGTTCAAACACCTGAAGCCGTTTCTGTAACCATTACCCCCGAAGAGCGGATCAACATTACTTCAACGCTGATTGAAGAACTGGAGGAAATTCTCCCTCACCAGACGCTGGAATTTGGTTACCCATCTCTTAAAAACTTCCGCTAATTATAGAGTAATTATTACTCGTTTTATGTCACACATTCCAGTAAGCTTGTGGCAGTGAAAATACCGGAATTTAGAATTGTCATTCCGGGCAGTGCAGCGGAGACCAGGAATCCATTGAATCACTTCAATTCTTGTATTCAACCCGTTCAGTGAACTGGATTCAGGAACAGGTCCGGGATGACAAAAGACAAATTGTTGCTTAATCCGGAATTATGCGACAGCAACTTTAGAATAGAAAGAGTTACTATTGTTAAGCTTCAACTACAAATGCAGTCAGTGCGATGCAGTTTATGAAATTGATCCGGAGCTGATGTTGTGTCCCGTCTGCTCTGCCACGCAACGATCCGGACAACCTCTGAACGGCGTGCTGGAAGTGGAACTTAAAGGGAGTATATCCAGTCACGATCCATTGGATTTTTTGCCGGTGGAGCGCGAGTTTTTTCCTGCAATTCCTGTTGGAAATACTCCTTTGTGGCATCCGCAAAATCTTGTGGAAAAATATGCTTTTCCGCACTTGTATTTGAAGGATGATGGAGTAAATCCCACTGGTTCATTAAAAGACAGGGCTTCTTTTTTGGTGGCAGCTTTTGCCCGAAAACACGGGATCCGTGAAGTTGTTGTGGCCTCTACCGGAAACGCGGGCTCTTCCATGGCAGGAGTCGGTGCGGCAGCAGGATTGAAAATCAAATTATTTTTACCAAAAACTGCACCTCCTGCAAAGATGATCCAGGCCCTGCAATATGGAGCGGATGTGGTTTTGGCGGAAAAAAACTACGATCAGGCCTTCGCACTTTCATTGGAATATTCCCGAACCCGTGGTGGAATGAACCGCAACACGGCTTACAATCCAATGACTGTTGAGGGGAAGAAAACTGTCTCCCTCGAAATATTTAATCAACTCGCACCGGACGTTCCGGATGGAAAAGCGCCGGATCATGTTTTTGTTGGAGTTGGAGACGGAGTAATTTTGTCGGGTATTTACAAAGGATTCCGGGACCTGCTGCAGCTTGGCAGGATTGCCAAAATTCCCACCGTTCATGCAGTACAGGCTTCCGGAAGCGCTGCGATTTACCGTGCACTGGAAACCGGAGTTTTTGACGGACATCCGGCAAAAACCGTTGCGGATTCAATTTCAGTCGATGTTCCGAGCAACGGACATCTTGCTGTGAAAAATCTAAAAGCCTACGACGGCAAATGTATTACTGTTTCGGATGATGAAATTTTGTCTGCACAAAAAGAGCTTTCTTCCGCCTGCGGACTTTTTTCTGAACCGGCGGCGGCTACGGCTTACGCAGGGTTTTTGAAACAGAAATCATCTTTGGATTCAGGTGAAACTTGTGTTGTTCTGCTGACCGGAAACGGACTGAAAGACACTAATTCTGCAGCAAAAAATATTATCCTGCCTGAAAAGGCCATCAACTCGCTTGATGAAATTTCATAAAACTGAAACTACTAAATTTCTAATCTAAATAAATATGATTGATTTGACAAAAAACGAAGCAAAAATTCGGCAAAACGCAAAACACTGCCGGGAACGAAAAATCAAACTTCCCACCTTTGGACAGATGCAGAATCCTGAAACGATTCCGGAAGAAATCAAAGATGAACTGAAAAACGTTGGTTTGTGGGAAACACATCCGGCCAATTTGTTTCGGATCTCCTGGAAAAATGAACCTGTCTCAGAGGGCGGTGGTTTCGGCGGTGTGAATTACATCGTTATTCCTCCGGAACTTTCCGGTGTCAAAGCAAAAATAATAGCACTGGTCGGCAAGTGGTTTCCAACCGGTGCGCATAAAGTGGGGGCGACATACGGCTGCCTGGCTCCGGCTTTAACCACCGGACAATTTTGTCCGGGAGAAACTAAGGCAGTCTGGCCATCCACCGGAAACTACTGCAGAGGCGGGGCTTATGTGTCTTCGCTGCTGGGCTGTGATTCAATTGCGATTTTACCGGAAAATATGTCGCGCGAACGTTTTGAATGGTTGGAGAAAGTGGCCGGAGAAGTGATTGCAACTCCGGGTTGTGAAAGCAATGTGAAGGAAATATTTGACAAATGCTGGGAACTGAAAAACACGCGGAACGATATCCAGATCTTCAATCAGTTCGAAGAATTTGGAAATCCGCTTTGGCATTATATGGTAACAGGCAAAGCTGCTGAAGAAGCTTTAAAACAGGAAATGGGTGCAAACAGTAGATTTGCCGGTGCCATTTCCTCTTCCGGATCTGCAGGTTCAATGGCCTTTGGATATTTTCTGAAAGAAAAATTCCCCGGTTCAAAATTGGCTGTTGCGGAGGCCCTGCAGTGTCCCACTCTGTTGAACAACGGTTTTGGAGATCACCGTATCGAAGGTATTGGCGACAAACATGTACCGTGGATTCAAGACTGCAAAAACACGGATATGGTGATTGGAGTTGATGATGAGGCTGCGGTTCGTCTGCTGCGTCTTTTCAATGAGGCCACCGGGCGGGAAACACTTGCGCACTACGGTGTGGATCCGGAATTTGCGAAGCAGTTGGACCTGTTGGGTATTTCAGGAATTGGAAACGTCCTTGCGGCTGTCAAATTTGCAAAATATTATGAGTTGACCGAAGACGATTACGTGATTACAATTTTGACAGATTCAATGGAACTTTACGGTTCGCGTATTGAAGAACTGACAGCAGAACGGGGTGCATACACCAGCATTGATGCACACAAAGATATGCAGTTGATGATGGATTCCGGAATTGAAAATGTGCTTGAATTAACACATTATGAAAAGAAAAGAATCCACAATCTCAAATACTTTACCTGGATTGAACAGCAGGGACGTGAACTGGATGAATTGAATTCACAATGGTACGATCACGATTCTTACTGGAACAGCATTTTTTCGCTCGCCCCGCAAATTGATGAGTTGATTGAAGAATTTAACGGGAAGTGAAGACGCCTCATATTCCTGTTTCATTGTCATTCCGGGCAGCGAAGCAAAGACCAGGAATCCAGGGGTGTGGCTTAATATTTCGCTTACAAACAGGACGAGTATGCTGCATTCAGGATCATGTCCGGGATGACAAGACA
>Ga0208336_1000926_pt1 | contig 10569 bp, 10 predicted proteins | sample DeeseametaMP0372_FD_184212 | JGI IMG/M metagenome (GOLD analysis project Ga0208336, IMG submission 184212) | Marine microbial communities from the Deep Atlantic Ocean - MP0372 (SPAdes) | ecosystem: Environmental > Aquatic > Marine > Oceanic | place: East of Porto Seguro, South Atlantic Ocean...
TAGTTAAATTTCCTAAGAAAAAACAAGATCTAAGAATTGATTTACCAACTATTGGTTTGAAAACATTAATTCATTGTAAATCTGCAGGACTTAAAGGAGTAGTTTTGAAAAGCAAACAAAATGTATTTTTAGAAAGAAAAAAGTGCATAATTTTTGCTAATAAAAATAAAATGTTTATTGCCGCCAAATGAAAAAAATATTTGTTTTAACCGGAGAACCCTCTGGAGACATACTTGCATCAAAAGTAATTTCTAAACTAAAAAATTCAAGTCCCAATATTGAATATTTATCTGTCGGAGGTGAACATCTAAAAGCTTTAGGAATTAAATCTCTTTACGATCTAAAGGAGGTAACTTATCTTGGATTTACTAAAGTTTTATTGAATGTCTTTAAAATTAATAAGAAAATTAATGAAACAGTAAACAAGATAATTGAATTTAATCCCGATATTTTATTTTCTGTAGATAGTCCTGATTTTACCTTAAGAGTAGCTAAAAAAGTTAAAAAGAGAAAACCTAATATTAAAACTATTCATTTTGTTGCACCTCAAGTTTGGGTTTGGAGAGAACATAGAGTTAAACAATTAAAGTCTTTTTTAGATCACATTTTACTCTTGTTTCCTTTTGAGAAGAAATATTTTGATAAAGAAAATATTAAATCTACATTTACAGGACATCCTTTGCTTGAAGAACAAGAAAAAATAAAAATAGACATCAGTCAAATTATAAAAAAAGACAAAAAAATTTTTTCAATTTATCCAGGAAGCAGGATGTCTGAAATTAATGTTTTACTCCCTATCTTACTTGAATTTGTAAAATTGATGAATGAAAAATATACAGACATATTTTTTATATTTCATTCAACTACTGAACATAGTCGGTTAATACACAATCTCTTGTCCAAAGAAGGATTTAAAAACTGTGAGGTAATAAGTGATGGAAAAATTAAATCTCATGTTCTTAAAGAATCCATATTTGCAGTAGCTAAATCCGGAACAATTTCACTAGAAATTTGTAATGCAAAAGTTCCATCTGTGATCATTTATAAAATGAATAGCATTAACTTTTTCATTATTAGAATGCTTGTTAAAGTCAAATCCCCAAACATTATTAATATCGCTGCCAACGAGGAGATTATACCTCAATTATTACAATCCAAGTGTAATCCAAAAGATATATTTAAAACAGTAGACAGACTTTTAAATGATAAAAAAATTTTGGAAAAACAAGTAAAAAAATCACAAGAGATTATAAATACATTTAAAAACGCGAAATCTTCTGAAATAGCAAGTTCAGTTCTACTAAACCAACTTTAATCTTTTAATAGTTTCATTTTTATCAAGAGATAAAATAATGTCATAGATACCAGGACCAAATCTAGATCCAGTAAGAGCTATTCTTAATGGCTGACCCACACCTTTAAAATTTGTTTTATGTTTGTCTATTAATCCATTTATTATTTTTTCTAAACTCTCTTTACTTATTATAGATGTTTTCTCATATTGATTTAAAAAATCTTTTAAAATATTTATAGAAGGATCGTCTAAAAGCTTCAAATCTTCTGGTGAAATTTGAAGATAATTATTAAGGATATACTGAGCATTTTGATATATATCTTCCAGTGTTTTTGCTTTATTTTTTAAAAATTTCATTGATTTTATCAAAGTATGACCTTTTGGATTATCAATACTTTTTTTAAAGTCTTTGCAATAAATTTTTAATAATTTAAATAATTCTTTCTCATCTATATGTTTTATATAGTGTTCGTTTAAAGACAGAATTCTAGTCATGTCTAATTTTGATGGTGATTTTCCAACTCCTTTTAAATTAAATAACTTTATACTTTCATCCAATGTAAATATTTCTTTGTCTTGGTGAGACCACCCCAGTCTTAATAAATAATTTCTTAAAGCATCTGATATAATGCCTAATTTTTTATAATCATTTATTGTTGAAGCTTTATCTCTTTTAGATAGTTTTGAACCAGACTCACTATGTATGAGTGGAATATGTGCAAATTCAGGCATTTTCCAATTCATTGCCTCATAAATTTGTTTTTGTTTGAAAGTATTTATTTTATGATCATCTCCTCTTATTACATGAGTTATATTCATTAGATGATCATCAACCACGGAGGATAATTGGTAGGTAGGAGATCTATCTTTTCGTAAAATGATGAAATCTTCTATTATTGAATTGGAAATATTAACATTACCTTGCACCAAGTCCTTAATCAAATTATTTCCACTCATTTTACTTTTAAATCTTGTTACTGGATCAACATTTTTTGGAATTTCTAAATTTTTTGAATCTCTCCATTTTCGATTGTAAACAAAAGGTAATCCTTTTTTTTTAGCTTTTTCTTTTTGTTCTTTTATTTCATCTTCTGAACAATAACATTTATAAGCAAAGCCTTTTTTTAACAATTCGTTAGCTACCTCTTTATGTTTATTTATATTTTGAGATTGAATATATTCCTTATCATCATGTTGAATACCTATCCATTTTAATGATTGTATAATTTGATTTTTATATTCATCTTTTGATCTCTCCTTGTCAGTATCCTCAATTCTTAAATAAAACTTGCCTTTATTATTTTTTGAAAATAACCAATTAAAAAGTGCAGTTCTAACTCCACCTATATGTAGCGGTCCAGTCGGAGATGGAGCAAATCTTGTTGCCACTAAACTCATAAATTATTATTAGACTATCTTATTGGAAGTTTCTATATAATGATACTAGAACACCTTGAACTTTTACTCTATCGGGACCAAAAATTTTAGTCTCATATTCTTTGTTTGCACTTTCAAGCGCTACAACTTTACCCTTTGTTCTTATTCTTTTAAGCATTGCTTCCTGATCATCAATTAAAGCAACGACTATTTGTCCATTATTGGCCGTGTTAGTTTTTTTCACAATTACTGTATCGCCATCATTTATTCCAGCTTCAATCATCGAGTCACCAGAAACTTTTAGACCAAAATGCTGCCCATTTTTACTCAGTTCTTCTGGAATAGTTATCCTACTAACTTCATTTTGTATAGCTTCGATTGGGGTACCTGCAGCAATTTTACCTAACACTGGAATTTTATTTAGATTTTTTTTATCATTTTGGGAATCTAAACCACCTTTAATTACACTTGGGGAGAAAGTGTTATAAATATCATTTGCGCTAGCTGTTTCTGGCAGTTTTAAAACTTCTAATGCTCTTGCTTTATGCGCTAATCTTTTTATAAATCCTCTTTCTTGAAGAGCTGAAATCAGTCTATGAATTCCGGATTTTGATTTTAAATTTAGCGAATTTTTCATTTCTTCATAGGACGGTGAAACGCCAGTAGATCTGATCTTTTTGTTTATAAATAAAAGCAGGTTTCTTTGTTTTTTAGTTAACATAGAACAAATGTCGTACATTTACTGTTCTATAAAAGTTCTTTTGATTTCACAATAGGTTAAAAGTCAACAAAATAGGGGCTTATTTAATCAAAGAACTGAGAAAATCGAATTTTTGTCTACGTTCTTTAAAAGCGATTCACCAATTAAAAAAGTTTTAATTTTTGTTTTTTTTGTAATCTCTAAAAGCTCTTCTTTTGTTTTAATTCCACTTTCAGAAATTAAAGGTCCATTGTGGTTTACTAAAATATCATGAATATCATAAGTTGTATTAATATTAGTTTCTAAAGTCTTAAGATTTCTATTGTTAATACCAATTAAAGCATCTTTAAATTTTATAGAACTTTTTGCTTCATCTTTAGTATGTACTTCAACAATCACTGACATATTTAATTTTAGAGCATTCTCATATAATTGATTTGCCATTTTCTCAGTAACACCTGCAAGAATTATTAAAATTGCATCTGCCCCATAACTTTTTGCAAGATGAACTTGAAATGGATCAATAAAAAAATCTTTACACAAAATAGGTAAATTTATTTTTTGTTTAATTTTATGTAAATGAATTAAATTACCTTTAAAAAAATCTTCTTCTGTAAGAACAGATAAACAAGTTGCTTTATTTTTATAATATTCTTTTGCTATATCAACGGGATTGTAATCTTGAACAATTATACCGGCAGAAGGGCTTGCTTTTTTAATTTCTGCAATAAGTGATATTTTATTATTAATAATATTATTTTCAATTTTTTCTTTAAAATTAATATAAGTATTATTTTTCTTAATCTTTTCTTTTAAAGATCCTATTGAAATTATTTTTTTTAACCCATTTAATTTTTGCTCTTTTTTATTAATTATTTTATTTAAAGTATTTTCAACCATTTTGAATAGTTCTTAAATGTTCATAGGCTTTTCCACTTAATATATGTTCTTTTGCATTTTGATAAGCATCTATGAATTTAGTATGATTTTCAGAAACAATAAGACCAGCAGCAGCATTTAAGCAAACAGCCTTTGAAAAATCGTTATCTTCACCTTTAAAAATATCAATTATTTTATTTGCATTAAACTCAGCATCATTACCTAGCAAATTCTCAAATTTATCCGCATTTATTTTTAAATCTTTTGGATCAATTATAATTTCAGAAATTTGACTATCTTTTATCTGTATAACGTTTGTTTTAGCATAAGGTGATATTTCATCTAAACCATCTTCACTATTTACAATCCAAGCAAATTTAATATTAAGATTTTTCAATCCATTACCAAATATTTTAAGTAATTTTTTATCAAATACACCAACAACCTGTCTTTGAACAAGAGCAGGGTTACTTAAAGGTCCAATCATATTAAATATAGTTCTTTTCCCAATTTTTTTTCTTGTTGGGCCAACATATTTCATTGCACTATGATAATTGGGCGCAAACATAAAGCCGAAATTATACTTATTTATTTGATTTTCTATATCTTTAGGCTCTAAATTAATATTTATTTTCAATCTTTCCAAAACATCACCCGATCCACATTTAGATGAAACAGCTTTGTTACCATGTTTAGCAATTTTGATACCTATGCTTGCTAACAACAAAGCTGATGCTGTAGAGATATTTAAAGTATTTTTGCCATCTCCACCAGTTCCACAGGTGTCGATACAATTATCAACATTTACTCTTTTGGATTTATTTCTTAGAACATGTACCCCACCAGCTATTTCATTCGATGCTTCACCTTTAGCCGATAGTAGAGTTAAAAAGCTAAATATTTCATCATCTGAAGCTTTACCATTCATTAAAATTTCAAAAGCAGTTTTACTTTCTTCGAATGTTAAATCTTGTTTATTGGATAATTTTTTTAAAAATGTTTTCATCAGTATTTGCAATTAATAAAATTTTTTAAAATTTTTAAACCCATGGGAGTTTTAATACTCTCAGGGTGAAATTGAACTCCATGAATATTGTATTTATTATGCATTATTCCCATAATTACTTTATCTTTTGTTTCTGCAGTAACAATTAAATCACTACTAAAGTTTTTTTTATCAATAATTAAACTATGATATCTAGTAGCTGATATTACTTTTTTTATACCTTTAAAAATACCCTGACCGTTATGTTTAATAAGACTTGTTTTTCCATGCATTAATTTTTTTGCGCCCACTATCTTACATTTAAATACTTGTCCTATAATTTGATGACCTAAACAGACACCTAATATAGGAATTGTTTTATAGAAATATTTAACTATTTTAAGACAATTTCCAGCCTGATCGGGATTTCCAGGACCTGGCGAAATGACTATTTTTTTATATTTATTTCTTTTAATTTTACGGATTTCAATTTTATCGTTTCTATAGACATCAACTTTACATTTTAGAGAAGAAAGATAATGGTATAAGTTGTAAGTAAAACTATCGTAGTTATCTATTAATAAAATTTTCATTTTTTAATTTAAAGAATTAATCAAAGCCTTTGCTTTATTTACTGTTTCCAAATATTCTTTTTCAGGGACACTGTCAGCAACTATTCCGGCGCCAGATTGTATATAAAATTTATTATTTTTAATAAGCGCGGTTCTTAGAGCTATACAAGTATCAAAATTTTGGTTTGCAGAAAAATAACCAATTGCTCCTGCATACATTTTTCTTTTAGATTTTTCTAGTTCATCTATAATTTCCATGGCTCGTATTTTTGGTGCACCAGTAACTGTACCTGCTGGAAATCCGCCCAACATTGCGTTTAACAGCGAATGTTTTTTATCAAATTTGCCTTCAACATTAGAAACTATATGCATAACATGTGAATATTTTTCTATTTTAAATTGCTCGGTAACTTTAACCGAGTTTATTTTACATACTTTGCCAACATCATTTCTACCAAGATCCAAAAGCATAAGGTGTTCAGACAATTCTTTTTTATCGCTCAAAAGTTGATTTTTATAAAATTTATCTTTTGTAGCATTTAAACCTCGCGGCCGAGTTCCGGCTATTGGTCTGATAGTAATTTTATCTTTTCTTAACCTAACTAAAATTTCAGGACTGCTACCGATTATCTGAAAGTCATCAAAATTGAAAAAAAACATAAAAGGCGAGGGGTTGCTAGTTCTCAATTTTTTATATATTTCCAAAGGGTCTTTTGTGAGTTTAGCTTCAAATCTTTGACTTAATACGACCTGAAAAATATCACCTTTTTTTATATATTCTTTGGCTTTTAAAACTATTTTTTTAAATCTATTTTTGGATATATTTGATTTTACATAAATTTTTTTTACATTTTTTTTTTTAATTTTATTTTGCGACGTATAATTGAAAGTTAAATTTTTTAAAAAACGAATATTTTGTACTAGCCTTGAATAATAATTTTCATAATTGCTAATTTGTTCATCAGCAAAACAGTTTACAATAAAATAAATTTTTTTTTTATGATTATCATGAATGATAATTGTTTTAGGTCTCATTAATCTTATATCAGGAATTTTTAAGTCGTCTGAACATCTATCCGGAATTTTTTCAATATATCTAATAATATCGTAAGAAAAGTATCCAACCAAAAGTGAGGAAAGAGGAGGGAGATTTTTTGGTAATGGAAAATTAAAATTTTCAATAAGTTTTTTTAAAAAGGGATAAGGGGAACCTTTTAGTAGTTTTTTTTTATTTTTTTCTATTATATGAATTTTTTTTTTATTAAATTCCCAAATTTTATCTGGGTCAGCTCCTATGATCGTATAACGCCCTCTAAATCTTCTTTTTTCTACAGATTCAAAAATAAAACTATTTTTTTTAATTAAAAAATTATTAATTATATTTTCAATGGTTTTATTGTTTTTGCAGTTAGCTTTGTGAAATATTATTTGATTTTTTTTGTTTTTATGTTTTTTTTTAAAATTGGATAAATTTGTATTGATATTCATTAGTTAAAACGATTTTTTACTTCATCTAATGTTTGATAATTTATGTCTATTTTATATCTTTTTCTGATGTAATTATCATAAGTATTATACAATTCACCTGTAATTTTGATTTTAGCTAAATCTAGATATTTTTGATATTCATCAGAGTTTTCCTTAATAGTTACATTCTCAATTTTATCAATATAAATTAAAAAGTTCTCGGAAAAACTCATATCATTCACCACAATTATTTTTTTCTCTGGAAAATAATAAATATGACTAATTAAGTCTTTTTTTAATACTGTATTATCATTTTGATTTTCCAGGGTAATTTTTATGATGGGTGCATTTTCATCTTTTGATAATTTGTCAAAATCAGACTTAATAAAATTGTTTTTATTTATTTTAATAATTATTTCAGAAATCAATTTTCTTTTAGTTGCATTTTCTAAGTTTAATAATATATCCTTTCTTACAGTTTCATTCTCAATTTCTCTCTGGATCTCTTCGGTTTTAATAATTTCTACGATAAAATATTTATCTTTTTTTTCTATTAAAGAAATTGATTCTACATCACTCACATCAAAAATACTTTTAGCTAAATCTTTTGAAAGATTGTTAATTGCTTTTAAATTTATATCTTTCCCTGATTCATTTAAGGTAATTGATCTAGCTTCTTTTAAATTAAATTTTTGAATAATATTTTCTAAGTTTTTTCCTTCAATTATCATATAATCAATTTCATCAATCTTTTTAAAGAAAGTATCGTTAAACTCTTCACTGCCAATTAATTTTTTTGGAGTTAATTCTATTAATTTTACTGATTTATAAGTTTCTTTGTATTTATTTTTATTATTTTTAAAATAAGATTTAATTTGATTTTCAGAAAAGTTTATTTTTTTTTTGAAGATATCATTTAAATTTATAAGTTCAATATTCCTTTTTTGATTAATTTTATCATATGTCATATTAACCAAGTATTTTGTGGGAAGAATTCCACCCCCAATAAAATTTAACAATTGTTTTCTCTTTTCACGTTTAGAAAAATCAGCTTCAAAGTCAGCAGCTGTTATATTATTTTTTAATAAAAATTTTTCATATTCAATTCTTGAGAATTTATCTTCTCTTTTAAAATCCTTTTGGCTTTTGATTAACTTGCTTAGAGAGTTATCTGATAGTTTAATACCAAAATGCTCAACTTCTTTTTCCATTAATTTTTCTCCAATAAAAGAGGAAAGAAATTTCTCAATTTGATCAGTTTCTATTTTTTGATTAGGAGAAGCAAATTTTTGTACAAAATTAAAGAACTCTTGTACAGAGTATTTTTCTTTGTCTATTACAACTATAACATTTTTGCTACCTCCTACAAAGTTGCTTCCCATACCCCAAAAAACAAAAGGAATAATTATGATTCCCATAAGTATTTTTGCGTAGATTGATCCAGAAAATTTTCTAAAAGCCCCTAACATTTTAATTAAAGTTATTTTATTTTATTGTTATATATTTAGATACTCTATAAATTAAATTTTTAATCATGACAAATAAATTAAGGTATTTCATCGGTAATTGGAAAATGTTCGGTGATTTTGGATCGTTCAAAATTATCCATAAAATAAATCAATTTAGTCATGAATCTAAAAATCAGTTTAAAAAAAAAATTATTTTATGTGTTCCTAACACATTGATTTATTTTTTTAAAAAAAAACTTAAATCAAAGATTATTTCACTGGGTGTTCAAAATTGTCATTATCATCAAGGCTACGGTCCTTTCACTGGTTCTGTTAATGCATCAATGCTTAAGAAAGCAGGAGCGGAATTTATAATTTTGGGTCATTCTGAAAATAGATCAGAGGGAGAAACAAATCAATTAATAAAAAAAAAAATTAAATCAGCTCTTAAAGAAAAATTAAATATTATTTTTTGTATCGGTGAAACATTTAAAGAAAAAAAAAAAGGAAAAACTTTTTCTATTCTTAAAAAGCAAATAAGAAGTTCATTAGAAAAAAAATTTAATATAAGCAAAATTATATTTGCATATGAGCCCGTCTGGTCAATTGGAACAAATAAAATTCCTAAAATGAATGAATTAGAAAATACTATCAAATTTATCAAAAATGAACTTAAGAAGACTTTTAAAACAAAAAAATCTCCCAAAGTTCTGTATGGGGGCTCTGTTAACGATAAAAATATATGCCTGTTTTCTTTAATTTCTGAAATTGATGGCTTTCTAATTGGAGGAGCGTCACAATATCCTAAAAAATTTATTGATATAGTAAAAAATTACTATAAATAACAGTCATGGAAAATTTCATTTTAATCCTGAACATAATCTTAGCCATCCTTTTGATTGGTGTAATACTTTTGCAGAGATCTGAAGGTGGAGCTTTAGGTTTGGGTGTTTCTCAGGATAATTTTATATCTTCTAGATCAGCTGGCAGTTTTTTAACCAAAACAACAGCAATAATAGCCGCCTTATTTATTATAACGAGTATTTCATTGACAATTATTTCTAAAGAAGAATTTTCCAGCACATCTGTTTTAGAAAAAGTCGAAAAAGAAGAAAAAGATTCTTCCGAGCCTCAAATTCCAAAATCTGATTAATAATTTACCTTTATTTTTTATTTAAAATTTACTATACTGCACTTCCATGGCGCGATATATATTTGTCACTGGCGGCGTGGTTTCATCGTTAGGGAAGGGTCTCACTTCAGCTTCGTTAGCATCTTTGTTACAATTAAGAGGTTTTAAAGTCAGAATTAGAAAACTTGATCCCTATTTAAATGTAGATCCCGGTACGATGAATCCTTTTCAACACGGAGAAGTTTTTGTAACGGATGATGGAGCTGAAACAGATTTAGATATAGGTCATTACGAAAGATTTACTGGAATTTCAGCTACAAAATCAGACAATATTACAACAGGCGGTATTTATAGCGATATTATAAAAAAAGAAAGAAAAGGGGATTATTTAGGTGGAACTGTCCAAGTAGTTCCACATGTGACTGACCGTATAAAAAAATTTATATCTCATGATATAAAAAACGAAGATTTTGTAATTTGTGAAATTGGTGGAACTGTTGGGGATATAGAAAGCTTACCTTTTCTTGAAGCAATTAGACAATTTTCAAATGACTTAGGCAAAAACAATAGTTTATTTATTCATTTAACTCTAGTTCCTTATATGAAAGCTTCAGGAGAACTTAAAACAAAACCAACTCAGCATTCAGTTAAAGAACTAAGAAGCGTAGGTATTCAACCAGATATAATTATCTGTAGATCAGAAAAGAAAATTCCA
>Ga0208336_1000938_pt1 | contig 10489 bp, 9 predicted proteins | sample DeeseametaMP0372_FD_184212 | JGI IMG/M metagenome (GOLD analysis project Ga0208336, IMG submission 184212) | Marine microbial communities from the Deep Atlantic Ocean - MP0372 (SPAdes) | ecosystem: Environmental > Aquatic > Marine > Oceanic | place: East of Porto Seguro, South Atlantic Ocean...
GCAGCAGCTGCCATTGCAGGGCTAACTAGATGTGTTCTTCCACCCCTACCTTGACGACCTTCAAAATTTCTATTTGAAGTAGATGCACATCTTTCCCCTGACTTTAATTTATCTGCATTCATTGCAAGACACATTGAACATCCTGGTTCTCTCCATTCAAATCCAGAGTTTTTGAATATTTTGTCTAGTCCTTCTTGTTCTGCTTGTTCTTTAACTAAACCTGATCCTGGAACAACAATCGCATCCACATGGCTAGCAATTTTCCTATCTTTTAAAATTTTTGCAGCTTCTCTTAGATCTTCAATTCTTCCATTGGTACAACTACCTATAAAAACTTTATCAATTTTTATATCTTTAACAAAGGTATCAGGTTCTAATCCCATATATTTTAATGATCTTTCAATTGAATTTTTTTTGTCCGGATCAACTTCTTGATCTGGATTAGGAACTTTTCCATCAATTGTAACAACGTCTTGTGGTGAAGTTCCCCAGGTTACCATTGGTTTTATTTCTTTGGCTTCCAAACTAATTTCTTTATCAAAACTAACATCATCGTCAGACTTAAGTTGGCTCCAGTATTCTAAAGCTTTATCCCAGTTTTCATTTTTTGGGGACATCGGTTTATTTTTTAAATAATCAAATATTTTCTGATCTGGTTGAATTAATCCTGCTCGTGCACCACCTTCAATTGTCATATTACAAATTGTCATCCTTTGTTCAACACTAAGTGATGAAATTAAATTTCCAGCATATTCAATCACATATCCAGTTCCACCCGCAGTTCCTATTTTTCCAATTATTTGTAAAATTACGTCTTTTGAAGTTACACCCGCTGATAACTGTCCATTAACATTTATTCTGAAATTTTTTGATTTTTTTTGAACTAAAGTTTGAGTAGCCAAAACATGTTCAACTTCAGATGTTCCAATACCAAAAGCTAAAGCTCCGAATGCTCCGTGGGTTGCTGCATGGCTATCTCCACATACCATTATCGTTCCAGGTTGTGTAAAACCTTGCTCAGGCCCAATTATATGAACTATACCTTGCCTCTTATCATTCATTCCAAATAATTGAACTCCAAACTCTTTACAATTTGCATCTAAAGTATCTACCTGAATTTTTGACTCCTCATCAGAAATACCTTTGGATCTGTCAGTCGTTGGAACATTATGATCTGCAACTGCCAAAGTTAGTTTTGGTTGTCTTACTCTTCTTTTAGTATTTCTTAATCCTTCAAAAGCCTGAGGGCTTGTAACTTCATGAATTAAGTGTCTATCAACAAAAAGAAGTGAAGTACCATCTTCTTGCACATGAACAAGATGTTCGTTCCAAATTTTATCGTAAATTGTTTGAGACATTTAGAAAAAAACTATTTTTTCTTTTTAATGCTTTCTTTTTTCGGTTCTTCTTTTTTAGTTTCTGCTTTTTGAACTTCTTGTACTTTATTTTCAGTTACTGAAGTCTCTGCTGATTTTTCTTCGATTGTTTGAGCAACACTTTCTGTAACTTGTTCTGGTTTAACTTCAACATCAATACCAATTTTCTTCCTAATTTTTTCAGAAATTCTTGCAGATTTTCCAGTTCTATCTCTTAAATAGTATAATTTTGCTCTTCTTACTTTACCTGATCTAATCACTTTTATTGAATCCACTATTGGACTGTATAGAGCAAATGTTCTTTCAACGCCTTCACCGAATGATATTTTTCTTACAGTAAAAGATGAATTTAAATCTCTATTTTTTTTTGCGATACAGACTCCTTCAAAATATTGAATTCTATCTCTTTTTCCTTCTGTAATTTTAACTCCAACCTTAATAGTATCTCCTGGAAAAAATTCAGGTAATTTCTTCTCGGCAGCTATTTTCTTAACATTGGACAGATTAATTTCTTCGATTGTTTTCATGTTTAAGTTTATCAATTTAATTCTTCTTATATTTTTGCCATAAATCTGGTCTTCGGTCGCGTGTTATAGCCTCAGATTTGGATAAACGCCAGTCTTTAATTTTAGCATGATCTCCAGATAAAAGTACCTCTGGTACACTTTTTTTCTCCCAAATTTGGGGTTTTGTATACTGAGGATATTCTAATAATCCATTTTCAAAACTTTCCTCAGAAATCGACTGATCATTTCCAAGGACTCCTGGAATTAATCTTAAAATACTATCTAATACTATTAATGCAGCTGTTTCTCCTCCTGATAAAACATAATCGCCAATACTCAATTCTTCTATATTTCTTGTATCAATTACTCTTTGATCAACTCCCTCAAAATGTCCACAAATTAGATTTATAGTTTTTTCTTTTGATAACTTTTTTGCAAGCTTTTGACTAAACAATTTACCTTTTGGAGTTAAATAATATATTTTTTCGTTTGTTTTAACATTTTGATCTAAAGAATTTGCTAAAACATCCGGCTTGATTAGCATACCTGATCCTCCTCCAAATGGAGTATCATCTACAGTTTTGTGCTTATCTGATGAATAATCTCTTATATTTACAACTTTTAAGTTCCAGATATTGTTTGATAAAGCTTTACCATATAAACCTTTGTTCAAAGGCCCAGGAAACAATTCTGGATAAAGTGTAAATATTTGAGCCTGCAGCATGATTATTTTTTCTCTTTTCCTTGATTAGTTTCTGCTTTTTTCTCTTCTACTTTTGGTGTTTTAGTTTCTTTTGCTTTTGTAGCTTCTTCTTTTTTCTCCTCTGCTTTTGGAGCTTCTGCTTTTTTCTCCTCTGCTTTTGGTTCCTTAGATTTATCTGCTTCATTTTTTTTTCTATCTTTTTTAGGAATAGCTTTCTGAGGATTATTTCCACTCGCTGGCATAGGAATTAATTGGTTTTCACCCAAAATTCTAGCTACTCTTATGGTGGGTCTAGCGCCTTGGCTCAGCCAATATTTTATCCGATCTGACTCGAGCCCAACTCTTTCCTTTTTTTCTTTTGGTAGTAGAGGATTAAAAAATCCTAGTTTCTCAATAAATCTTCCATCTCTTGCAAACCTACTGTCTGCCACTACAATTTTATACACAGGTCTTTTTTTTGTTCCACCCCTAGATAATCTTAGTTTTAACATTTTGTCTCCTTTTTTATTTTAATTGATTAAAAAGCTCTGGAGGTATTCCTTTGTCAGTCATACCTTTCACGTTGCCTTTTGACATCTTCTTCATCATTTCAGACATCATTTTAAATTGCTTTAACAATTTATTGATAGTGGCTACATCTGTACCAGAGCCATTAGCAATTCTTTTTTTTCTGGAACCATCAATTATTTTTGGGTTCTCTCTTTCTTTTTTTGTCATAGATAAAATTATAGATTCATTTTGCGTTATTGTTTTTTCATCCACTCCAGCTTGATCCATTTGTGATTTTATTTTCGAAACTCCAGGCAAGAAAGACATAACTCCTTCTACACCACCCATTTTTTTCATTTGTCTCAATTGAGTTAAATAATCCTCCATTGAAAAGTTTCCTTTTTTTAAATTTTCTTCTGTTTTTTTTATATTTTCTTCACTAATGTTTTGAGCTGCTTTTTCTACTAAAGAAACAATATCTCCCATACCAAGAATTCTGTTTGCAATTCTATCGGGGTGAAAAACTTCTAAATTATCTATTTTTTCTCCAATTCCTAAGAATTTAATTGGAACCTTTGAAACATATTTCATGCTTACTGCAGCTCCACCTCTGGCATCACCATCTGCCCTAGTTAAAATTATTCCTGTAAGATTAATTGTGTTTTTAAACTCTTTTGCAACCTCCGCTGCTACTTGACCTGTTAAAGAATCTGCAACTAAAAAATTTTCAGTAGGACTAATAATGCTTTCAATTTGTTTGATTTCGCTCATCATTTGAAGATCGATTTGAGTTCGGCCAGCAGTATCGAATAAAATAATATCTGCTCCATTAAGATTGGCTGCACTTATTGCTCTTTTACAGATGTCGGATGGAAGTTGTCCATCAATTACTGGTAATGTGAGAATATTGTTTTGTTCACCTAAAAACTTTAATTGTTCTTGTGCAGCTGGCCTATAAACGTCTAGGCTAACCATCATTATTTTCTTTTTTTTATTTTTTTCTAAATATTTTGCTATTTTTGCAGTCGTAGTAGTTTTTCCTGATCCCTGTAAACCAACTAACATCATTGAGACAGGAGGAACTGCATTTAAATTGACATCATAACTAGTATCTCCAAGAAGATTTACAAGCTCATCATAAACAATTTTAACCATCATCTGGCCTGGTGATGTTGATCTAATTATTTCTTCACCTAAAGCTTTAGGTTTTAGTTTTTCAATAAATTCTTTTACAACAGGCAAAGATACATCAGCCTCTAATAGAGCCTGCCTTATATTTCTTAAACCCTTATCTACCTGTTTTTCATCAAGAGATGGTGCTTTTTTTAAAGAAGAAAAAATTTCTTCAAATTTATTTGTCAAATTTTCAAACATAATTTCGTCCAGCAGCAACCGCACTAGTGGGCGAACCCTCGCTGACTAGTGTCGATCTCTTTGTTTCCAAAGACATCGCAAATTGCTGATTTTGCGGAAACGAGAGCAAATTATAATAGAGGTTCAAAAAGTCAATAAATAAGTTAAGTATTAATTATATGGAATTCAAAGCTTATAAAATGGACGGTCTTGGTAATGATTTTGTAATCATTGATCAAAGAATAGAAAATATTCAATTATCAAAAGATCAAATGGTCAAAATATGTGATCGAAATTTCATTGGATGTGATCAACTAATATTTATTAAAAAGAATGATAAACTTGATGCAAACTTAGAGTTTTACAATTCTGATGGTAGTTTTTCTGGAGCTTGTGGAAATGGAACAAGATGTGTGGCCTATTTACTTTCAAAAGAAAAAAATAAAAGTTCGATCGATGTTCAAACATCATCTGGAATACTAAATTCTAAAATATTAAAAGATAAATTAGTTGAAACAGAAATTGGTATGCCAAAAACAAAATGGAATGAAATACCTTTGAATAAAGAATTGAATACTAAAAACCTTAATTTTAAAATTTTAGATAAAAAAAATAATGAATTTATTGGTGGTATAGCAATTAATGTTGGTAATCCTCATATAATTTTCTTTGTAAAAAATATTGATGATTTTGATTTAAAGAAAATTGGACCTGAAATAGAAAATAATAATCTTTTTCCTGAAAAATGTAACGTAACTCTTGCCAACGTAATTAATGAAAATTTAATTAGAATAAAAGTTTGGGAAAGGGGGGCTGGACTAACTAAAGCTTGCGGAACTGCTGCATGTGCAGCTGCGTATGCGGGTAAAATAAATGGACTAGTAAAATCTAAAACCGATATAGAATTTGAATTAGGCAAGCTTTCAATTTTTATTGATGATAAAGATAGTATCCATATGAAAGGACTAGTTTCGGATATAAAAAATTTAGAAATAAAAATTTAATGGGAATATTTGAAAAATTTAAATTAGGTTTCAAGAAAAGTGCATCTACGTTTGCTTCTGGTCTAAAGGACATCATTGTTAAAAAAGAAATTGATGATGAAACTTTAAATAAAATTGAAGATTATCTAATTCAGTCTGATGTTGGCACTGGTGCTGCATCAGAAATTAAAGATGTTATTGCACAGGAGAAAATTGATCCTAAAAAAAATATTATGGATGAAGTAAATACAATTCTTAAAAATTATATTATTACTGTAATGAAACCTTTAGAAAATGAAAATTTTTTTAAAAATAGGAATGAATTGAGCACAATACTTATTTCTGGAGTTAATGGTGTTGGTAAAACAACAACCATCGGTAAATTAGGTAAAATTCTAAAATCTAATGGAAGTAAAGTTGTGTTTTCCGCATGTGATACCTTTAGAGCGGCCGCTATCGAACAATTAGAAAATTGGGCTAAAAAAATAGATGTTATGATAATTAAATCTAATCAGAAATCTGATCCGGCTTCAGTTGCTTATAAAGCTATAGAGTATGCTATAACAAATAAATTTAACTATGTATTAATTGATACGGCCGGCAGGTTACAAAATAAGAAAAACTTAATGGACGAATATAGAAAGATTGCAAATGTAACAAAAAAAATTGACCCAAACGCACCTCATGAAGTTATATTGGTTCTAGATGCAACATCAGGTCAAAATATAATTAACCAAGTAGAAGAGTTTAATAAAATTATTCCTATTACAGGTTTAATAATGACAAAGTTAGATGGAACAGCTAAAGGCGGAATCCTTATTGCTTTAGCTAAAAAATATAAATTACCAATAATTGCGTTAGGACTTGGTGAAAAAGAAGACGATTTACAAATATTTAATGCAGAAAAATTTGCTAATGCATTTATCCAATCTAATTAATTAGATTATTCGAAATCAATGGCTTAATATAAGAACAATTATAATTTTCATTCAAATCAAAATATCCACACTTTTTTGCTATCGAAGAAATTATAAAATCTAATTTTCCGTTATTGTCATAAAGTTGAAGATTTTTTTTTGAGATATTAAATTTTAGATTTTTGTTTACGTTTTTAATAGCACTTATCATTATCAGAGTATTATTGTCTTTTAACAAATAATAAGCAAAATCCTCTGGAAAAACAGGAAAGTCATAATGTTTTAATATTCTTTTTGCTTTTGAGGGAAACCAATCATAAGAAATCAAAGGTGAATCAACCTTTGTTTTGTGGTCATAAATATAAAGATCTTGAGGATAGTCATTTATATAATTAAAATCTTCTCCTCTTGCTAAAATAGCCTTTTTTCTTGTTTTAAAATATAAAGTAAAACTTTTATTATAAGACTCCATTTTTCCTATAAAAAATATATCATCAATATCTTTTGAAAAGCTTGTTTTTGTCAAAAATAATAACAAGGCTATAGCAAAGAATAATCTCATAAAGCTATAATTTAAAAAAATTTTGTAAATAATTTGTTTAAATTATGTATAAAATATGATTATAAAATTTAATGAAAAAACTTTTTAATTTTGCTCTTTATGATTTTGCAAATTCTGCTTTTACAACAATTATAATTACTTTTATTTTTGCAACATATTTTGCAAAACAAATAGCTCCTAATCCTATTTTAGGACAATCTTACTGGGGATGGGCTATTGGAATTACAGGGTTATTAGTTGCTTTAATTGGGCCACTATTAGGGAGTTTTGCTGACAAAAAAAATTGTACAGGATTATTTATTAAATTATTTACAATAATTTGTATTATTTTAACGTCATTTTTATGGTTTTCAAAACCATCAGAAAAATACCTGTTTTATACATTAATAATCGTTGGTCTGGCGAATTTTTTTTATGAATTAAGCATAATTTTTTATAATTCAATTTTAAAAAAAATTTCAAGTTCCAAAAATTTAGGAAAATCTTCAGGTTTTGGATTCGCTTTAGGATATATAGGTGGGATATTAATTTTAATTGTTTGTATAAAAATTTTTATAGATAACGATACTTTACCATTTGGACTTACAAAAGAAAATTCTGAAAATATAAGAGCAACATCAATAGTAGTTGCTTTGTGGTACCTAATTTTTTCAATACCTTTTTTATTTTCTTTAAAAAAAGAAATTAAAAATAAAATAGACAGATCGTCAAATAGTATAAAAAAAATCAAAAATTTAATTTGGAATAAAGGATTAAATAACCTTGGAAAATTTTTAATAGCAAGAATGCTTTATGCGGATGGATTAAACGCAATAATAATTATGGGTGGAATATTTGCTGTAGGAGTATTTAATCTAGAAATTAAAGATTTATTAATATTGTCAGTATTGATGAATATCACAGCTTTTATAGGAGCAATAGTAGGTGGTTATGCAAATGACAAGTTTACTTCAAAATCTGTAATTATTTTATCTTTAGTAGGTTTGATTGTTTCTTCGGCAATAATTCTTTTTATTAAAGCAAAAATATTTTTTTTAATTTTTGCATCAATAAATGGTCTTTTTATTGGACCAATTCAATCTGCGAGTAGAGTATTTATTACAAAATCAATAGACAAAAACAACCAAGCGTCCGGTTTTGGATTATTTGCCTTATCGGGAAAATTAACTTCTTTTATTGGTCCACTACTAGTTAGTACGGTTACTTTTATTTCAAATAGTCAAAGAATTGGTTTTTCTTCTGCAATATTTCTTCTTTTGTTAGGATTAATAATTCTAATTAATGTTAGAAAAATTTAATTTAAATTTTTTAGAAATAAATGTATTTCATTAACCAAATTTTCGTCAAAATTCATCATATGATCATCATGATTAGTAAAATATTTAAATTTTGGTTCATTAGCTAAATCATAAATTTTTTTTCCCATATAAAAAGGTACAATCTTATCTTCTTTACCGTGCATAACTAATACTGGCGATTTAACATTTCTAATTTTATTTTTGTTTACATATTTGTCTTTCAAAAGTAATTTTACTGGAAGATAAGGATAATGTTTTTGTCCAATATCTATCATTGATGTAAAGGGTGCTTCTAAAATAATACCAGCAAAATCTCTGTTTTGACCGACTTCAATAGCAACAGATGTGCCAAGAGACTCTCCATATAAAACAATCTTGTCATCTGTTATTCCTTTTGAATTTAACCAATTTAATGCACTTTTAGCATCTTGATACAGTCCAAATTCAGATGGTTTTCCACTGCTACCGCTATAACCTCTCCAAGCGATAATTAAAAAATTTACATCTAAATTTCCTAAAAAATTAAGTTTATAAATTCTATCACCTAATGTACCTGCATTGCCATGAAAGAAAAGAATAGTTTTTTTTTTTAGATCTTTTAGATGAAACCATCCCTTTAAATTAATATTATCTTTAGTTTTTATATTTATATTTTCAAAACTGTGGATTAATCCATCACTTATTATTTGACTATTAATATTAGGATAATATAGAAGTTTTCTTTGAAATACATACATTATCAAAGCTACAATCAAATATGTAAAAAAAATTAATCCAATTATATAAAATAAAAACATTTTCTTTTTTTCTTTAAACATGAAATTTTATTAAATACATTATAAAATTAAATGAAAAATTATAAATCTAAAAAACAAGAAGATGTCAAAAGTTCGGACGGTTTAGCGGCAACTTCACATCCATTAGCTACTTTAGAAGCCATTTCTATCCTTAATAAGGGAGGCAATGCTGTTGATGCAGCAATAGCTGCGTCAGCCGTGCTTTCGGTTGTAGAACCAAATGCTACAGGAATAGGAGGAGATTGTTTTGCAATAATTTCAATGAATGGAAAAAAGCCTGTTTCTTACAATGGATCAGGTATTGCACCTGAAAAAGCAAAAGTAGATTTTTTTATAAAAAATAAAATCAATAAAATTGGTTTAGATAGCCCTCATTCAGTAACAGTTCCTGGTGCAGTTCATGCTTGGTCAACAATTCATAACGATTACGGAAAGTTAGAATTTGAACAATTATTTTTAAAAGCAATAGAATGTGCTCGTGATGGTTTTAATGTTACAGAAAAAGTTTCTAATAGTTGGAAAAAAAATCAATTAAAATTAAGTAAAAATAAAAATACAAAGAAAATATTTTTAAATAATGGAAACCCATACAAATTATCTGAAAAATTTAAAAATATAAAATTGGCAGATACTTTAGAAAAAATTAGTAAAAAGGGTGCAAATGAGTTTTATAATGGCAATATTACTAATGACATTGTAACATCTCTTAATGAACTTGGTAGTTTACATACTTTAGAAGATTTTGAAAAACAAAAAACCATCAAGAATGATACTATTAATTGTAAATATAAAGATATTATAATTCATCAATGTCCACCTAATGGTCCAGGAATTACAGTTTTATTCATGATGAAAATGATAGAAAAATTAAAGATTGAAAATTATAAAGCCAATAGTGCTGAGAGATTCCATATAGAAGCTGAAGTAACAAAATTAGCTTACCAATTAAGAGAAAAAAATATTGGCGATCCAAATTTTATAGATATGGATCTTAAAAAATTATTATCTCATTCAGATATTGAAGAAACTGTAAAAAAAATATCCATAAATAAATGCTATGATGTTGGAAATTTAAATATACCTGCCCATCCTGAAACAGTTTACTTAACAGTAGTAGATAAAGATTTTAATGCTGTATCAATAATCAATTCTATTTGTTATGTCTTTGGAAGTGGTATCACATCAAATAATACTGGAATATTATTTCAAAATAGAGGGACAAATTTTAGAATAGAACAAAATCATCCAAATTGTATTGATGGATTAAAAAGACCATTACACACAATTATTCCAGGTATGGTTTTTAATAATTATAAACCAATTTTATCTTATGGTATTATGGGTGGACAATATCAACCAGTTGGTCAAGTTCATGTATTAAATAACATTTTTGATTACGATATGACTCCTCAGGAAGCTATCTCTTTCCCAAGAGCTTTTCATTTTAACAATATTTATCAACTCGAGTCCGGAATTAGTAAAAGAACTGAAAACGATCTTAAAAA
>Ga0208336_1000942_pt1 | contig 10462 bp, 10 predicted proteins | sample DeeseametaMP0372_FD_184212 | JGI IMG/M metagenome (GOLD analysis project Ga0208336, IMG submission 184212) | Marine microbial communities from the Deep Atlantic Ocean - MP0372 (SPAdes) | ecosystem: Environmental > Aquatic > Marine > Oceanic | place: East of Porto Seguro, South Atlantic Ocean...
GGAACGGGCCAAGTCCTTGCCCAATCCTCCGGTCTATGTCTTGGGAGCGGCCGCTGGAGTGAGCGGCCACGACACGATCTGGCAGGCGGACCGGATAACCACGTCACCGGTGGTGATATCCGCCCGCAAAGCGTTGGAGATGTCAGGCTACAGCCCCAAGGACATTGAGTTCGCTGAATTCTATGATTGATACACCATCCTTGAGGCCGTGTGCCTCGAAGATGCCGGATTCTGTGAAAAGGGCGAGATCGGACCCTTCTTCGACGAAGTAGACACAACCTATAAGGGTACATTCCCTATAAATACCGACGGGGGCAGCTATCGGGCGGGCAGCCCGTGGGCGGCGCCGGCGGCTTCCGCCACGTGATCGAGGGCGTCCGCCAGATCATGGGCCGGGCGGATGACCGCCAAGTCGCCAAGCACGACCTTTCCATGGTCAATGGTTGAGGCGGCACCGGGAGCGTGATGTGCACGCTCATATTGGGGACCGAAGCGACTACTTAACGAAGCCTAATCCGTTCATCCTGAGCTTGTCGAAGGACCAGCTAAGCGGGTGGTTCGACAGGCTCACCACGAACGGAATGAGAAAGGAATGACGAGGCAGGAATATGACCACGGAATACCAGAAACCTTTACCCAGGCCGCTTAGTCCCGGGCTGACCAAACCCTTCTGGGACGCGGCCAAGCGTCACGAGTTGGTGATGCCCCGTTGCCAGAAATGCGACCACTTCTTTTTCTACCCCAGGGAGGAGTGTCCCAAATGCCTCTCCCCGGACATCCAGTGGGCTAGTGTGAGCGGCCGCGGACGGCTGCATACTTATACCGTCGTCCACCAACCGGTGAACCCCGCTTTCCGCGAGGATGCTCCCCACGTGTACTCGGTGATTCAATTGGACGAGGGTCCCCGCATGATCTCCAACATGGTGGAATGCGATTTAGACGACCGGAGAGTCGATATGCCGGTGGTGGCAGTCTATGATGATGTGACACCGGATTGGACTCTGGTAAAATTCAAACCGGCATGACATTCGGCAAACTCGGGTAAGGGTTGAGGTAGGGAGGGCAATGACGTTAGATGGCAGCCCGTCACGGCGGGTCGGGGAGGTGGTTGAGGCTAACTCGGCATCGTTCACTGCCCAATGCTACACTCTCTACGACGCTCCACCGCTGGGCTGCATCGTGCGCGCCGGTTCTGCGGAGATCTACGGAGTGGTCTGCCGGGTGGCAACCGAGCCCTTGGACTCCTCCAGACCGGTGTTGGCTCGCGGGGAGTCTGCCGAAACCGAAGAAGAGGTCTTTCGGGACAATCCCCAACTTACCCGTCTGCTGACCTCCCGATTCGAGGCGTTGATCGCCGGTCACCGGGAGGGTGATGCCGATAGGCATTACCTGCCTGCTTTACCGCCCCCGGTACACTCTTTCGTGTACACCTGCAGCCCCCAAGAGGTGGCCCGCTTTACCTCCCGATTGGACTTGCTGCGCCTGTTACTCAACTCCGGGCTCGCTATTGCCGATGAAGTCCTTGGGGCCTGCCTGCGCGGGGCGGCGGTGGCGCACGATGATTCAGAAGCTTTTCTGCTGAGAGCCGGAAAGGCCCTGGCCGCCGAGTTGGCCGGAGATTTGCCCAGGCTGAATTCCATCCTCAAGAAGGTGTCCCCATGACCGGTGGCCCGAACCAGAACGGAGATATTCCCAGTCCCGCCGCGGACGCTGATATGGATTCCCAGGGCGCCGCATTGGGATTGGTTGTAGACGGATCGCTGAGTCAAGGGGTAGAAGTGCGCCTCGACCCAGCCACCTCAGTTGAGGAGGTCAAAGTCGGGGCCTTCGTAACGATCAAGGGCGATAACAACAATTTCTTCGGCGTGGTCACCGACGTCAGCCTGGGAACCACCGACCCCAGGTTGAAGCACACCCCTCCCCAGGTGGACAACCCGTTCATCGCCCAGGTAATGTCCGGCACGGTGGCCTACGGGACCATCTCGGTCCTCCCCAACCTGATAATGCCGGCAGTCATGGGCGACTCCCATGAAGGCCCCTCTGCGGCGAAGACCATCCCGCCCCACTTTTCTCGCGCTTATGTGGCGTCCCAGCGGGACGTGGAAGCCGTGTTCGGACAAGAGGACCAGCGTCACTTCTGGATCGGAAGTCCCCTGGACATGGAGCACAAGCTCTGCATAGACCTGGACGAGATGGTGAAGCGGTCCATCGGCGTTTTCGGCAAGAGTGGCACTGGCAAAACCTTCCTCACCAGGCTGCTTCTAATAGGTATCTTGCAGCAGGGCCAAGCTTCGTCACTGATATTCGACATGCACAGCGAATACGGTTGGGGCGCCGCCGACCCGGAGAATCGCCGGTTCGCCAAGGGACTGAAACAGCTATTCCCGGCCCAGGTTTCCACGTTCACCCTAGACGAAGAAAGCTCCAAACGACGACAATCTCCGTCCGATGAAGTTGTCCGCATAGGCTATGGGGAGATCGAGCCCGAGGACGTGGAGATGCTCCGGGAGACACTGAACCTTTCGGAGGTGGCGGCTTCCGCCGCTTTCAACTTGCAGCAAAAATTCGGCCAACGGGAATGGATGTCCAAGTTCTTGGCCATGGAAGGACGCGATTCGATATTCGAGTTGGCCAATGATATCCAGGTGCAGCCCAACGCATTAGGGTCCCTGTACAATCGGTTGAGCCGGTTGAAACGGTTCGACTTTCTGGTGGAATCCACCCGCCACGACGCGGCCAACCGGGTTATCGAGCATTTAGACCAGGGCCGGCACGTTGTCTTGGAGTTCGGAAAGTACGGCCGGGACTTGACCGCCTACATGCTGGTGAGCAACCTGTTAACCCGGCGCATACATAACAAATACATAGACCGGAAAGAGGAGGCGGAAGGCGGACAGGGCCGCGAGCCCAGGCCCTTAGTGATTGTCATCGAGGAGGCCCACAAGTTCCTCAGCCCATCGGTGGCCTCCCACACCATCTTCGGGACCATCGCTCGGGAATTGCGCAAGTACAACGTCACGCTGATGGTCATCGATCAGCGCCCCAGCGGCATCGATTCCGAAGTAATGAGCCAGGTCGGCACCCGGTTAACTTGTCTGCTGGACAACGAGCGTGACATTGAAGCAGTGCTGGAAGGAACGCCCGGCAGCCGGCAACTGAGGACGGTGTTAGCTCGTCTGGAGCCCAAGCAGCAGGCCCTTATATTCGGCCACGCGCTGCCGATGCCGGTGGTGATCCACACCCGGGAATACGGCTCCACTGATTCCTACGAGCAGTTGAGCCGCAGCGCTGCAGGATGGACGACGCCCAGCCCCGGCGAAACCATCGAAACCCAAGGCGAGCGGCTGGAGCGGGAGATTTCCGAGCTGTTTCCGGAAGACGGGTAAGAGCTAGGTCGAAGGTTCACCTTGCCCTGTTCGTATAGTTATCGCTGCCCCAACTACTTCTACCCCTCGGCCAAAACTTTGAGCCTGCTTATAATCTCCCGGTTGGAAGGCCGGTCGTTGATTCTCTTCCCTACGTACATCCACCGAACCTTGCCAGTCCGATCAAGCAAGAATGTGGCTGGGGCAGCTATACCGTCACCCAAAAGGTCATAAACGCCGTACTCCTTGACGACCGAGGCTTCGGGGTCGTACAGGATAGGGAACTCCAGCCCCAAACCATCAACCGCATATGCAGCGCCGGAAAGATCATCGGTGCTAATGGCCAAGATATCCGCCTGCAGACTCTTGATCAGATCGTAATCCCCTTGCAACTCCACCAGTTGCGCTCGGCAATAGACTCACCAGAAGGCCCGGTAAAAGATTAGGACGACGTTGCCCCGTTCCAGGTAATCGTCCAAATAGACCTGCTGGCCTTGGGCGCTGGGCAAGACAAAACTGCGTGCGCTACCGGCCGCCGCATCGGTATCCACCGCGGCTGCTGGGGGGCTGACGGTCGTCGGGGTCGGATCTGGTATAGGTGTCTTAGTCGGCTCGATGGAAACAACGGCCGCCGTGGGAACTGGCGTGGCTTCTTCGGCCGATTGCTCCTTCCCTGGTTTGGCCGCCGTGTTTTGCTGGAGACCCAGCGTAGGCGGAGGAAGCGAAGTTGACGTCGGTAGTCGAACCACCGGCGGGACTACCGCAACGGGCACGGGTGTAACGGCGGGTGGTGTCGCAAGAGTAGTGGAGGTGGGAGCGATCGCAGGATTGACGGTCGGGACTGGCGCCGTGGTCGAGACCACCAGTACAGCTGTTGCCTCAGCGATCAACTTTTGTACTGCTAGCTTCGGTGAATCGGAAATAGTTTCGGTCGGCGGGACCTGAGGAGATGGGGCGAAGTCGGTCGTCGCTGGCACATTTACGGGCGTGGTGAAATTGGTCGCTGCCGAAGGTTCACCGATGGGCGAGGAAGCTTCGGCGATTTCAGAGGCTTGCCGATGGAGCGGCGTTGATTGGGAATCCCGCTGTACCGAGGAAAGATTCCCGGGTGGCGCGGAGGTTGCGCAAGCCGCGAAGATTAACAACAAGGCGAGCCACGCGGGCCACTTCAATTTGGCGATGGGAGAAATTTGGCGAGTCATCAGGTTACATACGATTGGCAGTGTCGAAAGGTTCCTTGGAATCACCGGTCAGATTGAATACGGCATTTTCTACCAGTAGGCTCTACGGCATGTCCTCCGGGTAATCCATTCCGATGTGGCCTTGGGCTTCCAGCTCGGCGTATTCTTCGTCGCTGCAATCCAGGAGCGTCTTGTAGATGTATTCGTTGTCTTCACCCAGACGCAAGGGTCCTCGCCGAATCTTGATGGGCGTCTCGGACATCTTGTAGGGCGCGCCGGGATAGCGGTGGGTGCCCGTATCCTCCTGGTATACCTCTTCGAACACCTCGCGTTCATTCAAGTGTGGGTCTTCATAAGCGTCCCGTTGGTCCATGACCGGACCGGCGGCGACGCCCACGCTTTGAAGCATACGCATCACGTCATTAGACTCTAGCTGTTCAGTCCATTGGGCGATGTTCCGGTCCAATTCATCGTGGTGCCGGTAGCGGGAGATGGCGTCGGCGAATCTGTCTTCCTGGCACCAGTCCGGATTGCCCAGGACTTGAACGAAGGCGGCCCAGTCCTTGTCGTCGAAAAGGGTGATGGTCACCCATCGGTCGACGCCTTTGCATGGATAGCAACCCTGGACGGCATACGTATGGTGGTTGCCCAGTGTGCTGGCATTGCGGCCGTTCATGGAGAAGTCCATGAAGGATTGTCCCAAATAGGGCAATGTGTTCTCCGCCTGGGATAGCTCGATCAGCTGGCCCCTGCCGGTGCGTTTCCGGTGGTGCAGCGCCGCCAGGACGGCGAACGCCCCCTGAGTACCACCGGCGGCATCGGACATCAACACCGTGCTGTTGGCCGACGGGTCCATGTCGGCATAGCCCCGCTGCAGGGTGTGGCCGATCACTCCCTCGATGTGCAGTCCATAGGCCCGGTGGTTCCGGTAAGCGCCTGTATTACCGTAGGCGGGCATGCGCAACATGATGATCCCGGGATTCTGCTCCTGGAGCAACGAGTAAGAAATGCCCAGTTTTTCCATGGTGGATGTGGGATTGTTCTCTACGAAAACGTCGCTGATCTTGACCAGACGCTTAAAGATGTCCATACCGCCGGGCCGGAGAATGTCCAGGGTCATGCCCAGTTTGTTACGGGCGTGGGCGTTGAAGATGGGATACCGGTTCCAAGGCCGGGCGGCGGGCACCCGGCCGGGCATGGCTCCGGCCCAAGGGGACATGTCCTTGAGGTCTTCCTCGGTTGGATGCGCCATGGATCCTCGCGCCAAAGGACCGAATGTGTTGAGGGACTCGATCCTGATCACTTCGGCGCCAAGGTCGGCGAGAAACGACGTGCAGTACGGTCCGGCCCAAACGACCGTTATGTCAAGTACCCTGATTCCTTCTAATGGCAACTTGGGCATGTCTAGATCGCTCCCTGCTGCCGAAGGCGCACAACATCGCCGCTGCTGTAACCCAGCCGGTTGAGGATCTCGTTGTTGTGCTCGCCCAGGAGAGGAGCAGGCCGGCGGATGGACCAGGGCGAGTCGTTCATGATGAATGGGCGCGCCGGGTAGTTCAGTGTCCCCGCAACCGGATGGTCGATCTCAATGAATCCGCCCCGGCTGTTGAATTCAGTATCGTCGGCCAACTCCTCCATCGTGTTCAATGGCGCGCTGATCACTCTGGATTCTTGAGCGATGGCCCAAGCCTCCGCTTTGGTGTGCTCCAGGGACCACGTCAGAATCATCGTGTCGAACTCTTCCTTAAGATCCGGGTCTCTTTGCGCACCAGGCGCGTACCACTTGGGGTCTTGCAATTCGGCGGGAGACCCCAACATGCTCACCGCACGGGGGAAATAATTGCGCCCCGCCGAAATTTCGAGATACCCGTCGCTGCAAGGAATCGCGCCGTAGGGGTAACCGCCCCCGCTGCCCAGAGGACTCCGGCCCGTGATGTCGCCGCTGTATTGATAGCCGATCAACGTGCTCATCCGCCGGTCGATGGACCCCACCTGAGTTTCCATGATGGACACGTCCACATGTTGGCCGATCCCCTGACCTCTAGCTCCGAACAGAGCTCCCATGGTGGCAACCGATGCGGTGGCCCCAGCCTGGTAAAGGAGAACATTCACGCCCAGCTTGACCGGCTCCCGCTCGGCAATTCCGGTGGAGTACATCTCACCCCCCATGCCGTAGACCATCACTTCGGCCATCCGAAAATCCCGGTACGGGCCGGTCTGGCCGAAGTTGGAGATCGAGGTCATCACCAGAGTGGGATTGATCGATCGCAAAGTAGCGTGGTCCAGTCCCCAACAAGCCAACGTTCCGGGACGAAAACTCTCCACCACAATATCCGTTTCCTTAACCAACTCCCTGACAACGGAGCGCGCGGCCTCGGTCTTCAGGTCCAGCGTTATGCTCTGCTTGTTGGTATTCAGGTGCAGGAAAAGACCGCTCTTCTCGCCATGGGGAACGTCTCCTGGGAACGGCCCAAGCCGCCGTGCGCCGTCGCCAACTCCTGGACGCTCCACCTTGATGACCTCCGCGCCGTAGTCGGCCAGCAGCTTGGTGCAGTAAGGTCCGGCGATCAAGTTGGTCAGGTCCAGGACTTTAACATCACTTAGAGCCGAGTCAGGCAAGCCTTACCTCCATTTAACCTTGGAATGGTTGCTAACGAATATACCTGCCGCCCAACGCCCCGGCAATAGACGCGGCTAAATTCTTTTGACATCACCGGGCCTAAAGCTATAATGCAGGGTATTCAAGCCCTATATCTCAGCCCATAAATTCAGGAGGATTCAGGTATGCCCACTGCGAAAGTGGCTTTTTTCAGCCCCCCCGGCGAGCGCGCCGACTTCATGATCAGCGAGGCGCCGGACGACGTGGAAATCGTTTTGGTGGACCCCAGTCTGTCCGACGATGAACAAGCGGCTTTGTGCCGCGACGTGTCGGCCATGATCACCAGCAAAGTCTCCGTGGACGTCCTAAAGCAATGTCCCAACGTCAAGATTGTCCAGACCCTGAGCGCCGGCTACGACATGCTGGACCTGGCGGCCATTCTGGAGATGGGTATCCTGGTGGCCAACAACGGCGGGGCCAACGCCATCGCCGTATCGGAACACACGATCGCCATGATGATTAGCCTCACCACTAACCTGTGGCACCAATATGATTACACTATGAAGGACAAGACCTGGAAGACCGGAATGGATAAGTTGAGGGTGAGAGAGATTACCGACAAGACGATCGGAATCGTCGGCTTGGGACGCATCGGCAAGCAGGTTGCCAAGCGGCTCAAAGGCTTCGACACCAAGACCATCTTCTACGACGTTATAGACGTTCCCCAGGACGTACAAGACGACCTGAACGTGGAGCGAGTGGAACTCGACGACCTGCTGCGGGAGTCGGACATCGTCACATTGCACGTCCCCCTGACTCGCCGGACACGGGGCATGATTTCCGACCGGGAGCTGGAAATGATGAAGCCCGATGCCTATCTGGTCAATTGCTGCCGCGGCCCAGTGGTCGATGAGGCGGCGCTGCACCGGGCATTGTCCCAGCGGAAAATCCTGGGAGCGGGACTGGATGTCCTAGAAGTCGAGCCTACCCCGGTGGACAATCCCTTGTTCGACCTGGACAACGTGGTAATCACGCCCCACATGGCCGGTCCCGGCGAAGAGTCGACCCAGCGGGCCGCCGACTTCGCCTACTACAACATCGCGAAGTTACTTTCCGGGGAAGAAGCGGAGTCCTTGGTCACGCCGGAGTAAGAAATCCCCCCAACCCCCCCTTTACGAAAGGGGGGCTTAGACCGTTTGGACGAAGACATTTCGGGGCATTTCGGCGATGGCCGGCCCCGCCGTATCAAAATCTCACACGTCAAATTCCAGGAGGTGACTTTTGTATCAGATAATCAGTCCCGAGCTTATCAAAACGCTCAGCGAGATAGACTGCCCTAGCATCTGCAACGCCATCGAAGGCTTCAACGTGCAGCCCAAGAACGAGGGGTTCATGCTGCCGGAGATCAAGGGCGTATTCCAGGACCTGCCCCCGGTGGTGGGGTATGCAGTTACCGGCGTGATCAGCGCCGTTCGGCAAGAAGGGCGCAACGTGTCCCGGGAAGACTGGTGGGACCTGATCGCATCGGTGCCCGAGCCTCGATTCATCGTTCTCCACGACATCGACACCCCTCCCATGGGAGCATATTGGGGCGAGGTACAGGGCAACATCCACAAAGCATTGGGCGCCGTTGGCGTGGCTACGGATGGCACGGTGCGGGACTTGGACGAGGCGCACGCCCTGGGATTCCGGTTCTTCGCCAAAGAAATATCGGTATCCCATGCCTACGTTCACCTTGTGGAGATCGGCGTACCGGTGACCGTCGGCGGATTAACCGTGAAGACCGGCGACCTTCTTCATGGCGACAAGCACGGAGTCACGTCCATCCCCTTCGGGATAGCCGATCAGATCCCCGCCATGGTGAAGACCATCGCCGACTACGAGAAAATGATCATCGATCTGTGCCAGTCCAGCGACTTCTCCATGGAAGCTTTGAAGGAAAACGCCAAGATCACCAGGCCGTATTAGCTTAGGCCCAGCATTTCGCTCGACAGGTCGGGAATATATACTCTGACGCGCCAAAATCCCCCCGTAGTCCCCGTTTAATAAAGGGGGGTTGGGGGGATTTCCTCTTTCGCAAGAGCCTTCTATCCTATAAACCAGCCAATACGCCCATGACAGGAGAAATACCATGATCTGGTGCCGCTTTCAATCCGGCCAGAAAGTCAGTTTCGGCATCGTCGAAGGCGACGTTGTCACCGAGGTTTCCGGCAGTCCGTTCGACGAGCACAAAGTCACCGCCACAACTTTTCAACTGAGCCAGGTGAAGCTCCTGGCGCCGGTGATTCCCGGCATGCTCTACGCCGCCGGGCCCAACCACCGGGGGCACGTGGAGGGAATGGCCGCCCGCCGGGGCACGCCCCCCAGCTACCCGGACCGGCCCTCGCCGAACTACCGTTCGGTCCACGCCATCATCGGCTCGGAAGAGAATATCGTCGTGCCGAAAGACTGCTCCGGCGCGGTGCAACCCGAGGGGCAACTGGCGGTAGTCATCGGCAAGAAGGCCCGCAAGGTATCGGTGGACGAGGCCTTGGACTACGTCTTCGGCTACACCATCGGCAACGACATCTCTCAGCGTCCCTGGCAGCAACAGGACCGGACCATGTTCCGCAGTAAGAACTGCGATACCTGGAAGCCGATCGGGCCGTGGATCGTCACTGGGCTGGACCCGGCGGCGTTCCGGATAATCGTCCGCCACAACGGGGTTGTCTGGGAAGACTTCTCCTCATCGGAGCAGATCTGGTCCGCCGCCGAGTGGATCCACGAGCTAAGCAACTACGCCACCCTCCACCCCGGCGACGTCATTTGGATGGGCACCCAAGGCGCCGACGGCGACATGGTCCCCGGCGACACCATAGAGGTAGAGATCAGCGGCATCGGGACGTTGAAGAACTACATAGTGGCGGAGGAGTAGTAGGGGGAGGAACGCATCATGTCAGACGATAGCCAGCAATCGGGCTTGGTCTGGCAGGTCACCACCTGGAACCGGATGGCAGACCTGTACGCTTCAGAGAACGCTCCCCGCATGGCGCCCATCGCCAGCCGGGTGATTGCCCACGCCGGATTAAGCGTTGGCGAGCAAGTACTAGACGTTGGCACCGGTACCGGCATCATCATCGAGCTTGCAGCGCCCATCGTCGGCCCAGGTGGCCACGTCACGGGTATCGATATCAGCCCGGAAATGCTGTCCTACGCCCGGAAGCAACTCGCGGATCAAGGCCTCACCAACGTCACCCTTCGTGAAGGTGGGGCCGAAGCTATTCGCGCTGACGACGAATCTTTCGACGTTGTTCTTGCCTCTTTGAGTTTCATGTTCG
>Ga0208336_1000953_pt1 | contig 10390 bp, 9 predicted proteins | sample DeeseametaMP0372_FD_184212 | JGI IMG/M metagenome (GOLD analysis project Ga0208336, IMG submission 184212) | Marine microbial communities from the Deep Atlantic Ocean - MP0372 (SPAdes) | ecosystem: Environmental > Aquatic > Marine > Oceanic | place: East of Porto Seguro, South Atlantic Ocean...
CGCAAAAGCGCCAGCGGTGAAAACTTTTGAAGAAGACAATCTAGCAAGCCAAACGGTGGTTAATACAAAAAGTGCCGCAGACGATGACGCTGGTTGGGTTATTCAACTTGGCAGCTTCCGACACGAGAAAAACGTGAAGGCACTGCTGACGAAACTGGAAAAGGCTGGGTATCGTGCGTTTAGTCGCAAAATTCAAACCAGTTCTGGCCCGCTTAATAAAGTTTTCGTTGGCCCAGATTTAGACAAGAAAAAACTGGAATCGGCACTACCTCACTTAAAGGAACTCACGAGTCTTAAAGGTAAGGTCACTACGTTCAAAGTTGAATAGTGCGCATTGTTCCTGGTGCTTGTCGAATTAAGCACGGACAGAGCAACAGGGATTGGTATTACAGACTAGTAATATTTTTATCTTCTGTTAGAATGCGCGCCATCTCGCCAAAGGCTCGTTGCTTTACGATAAAAAGCAACATCAACGCAATAAAGAGACGATGAACTGGGTAGACTTTTCCATACTGGGTATCATTGCGGTATCTACCTTAATAAGCCTGATCAGAGGGTTTGTTAAAGAAGCCATCTCGTTAGTGGTATGGTTTGCTGCATTCTTTATTTCAAGCAACTTCTACGCTGACCTCGCCGTTTACTTCACAGCCATTGACGATCCTTACTTAAAAAACGGTGCTGCAATTGCAGCATTGTTTGTCACCACGCTCATTCTTGGCGGCATGATCAATTACGTGATTAGCCAATTGGTTCAGGCAACAGGGCTGTCTGGAACAGATAGGGCCCTCGGTATAGTTTTTGGCGCACTGCGTGGCGTGCTTATAGTTAGCGCATTGCTCTTTTTTATGGATACCTTTACTGGTGCAGCTTCCTCAGATTGGTGGCAAGCATCGGTACTCATTCCAGAGTTTGGTGTCATCATTGAGTGGTTTTTCAGCTATGTGAAAGACTCCTCCAGTTTCTTAAATCCCGCTTGAAATAGGTAACGCACATGTGTGGTATAGTCGGAATAGTTGGTAAAACGCCCGTAGCTCAGTCACTGTACGACGGTCTAACGGTTATTCAACACCGTGGACAGGATGCCGCAGGCATAATGACTATCGACCAAAATATGTTTAATTTGCGTAAGGCAAATGGTTTGGTTCGAGATGTTTTCCATACGCGTCATATGAAGAGGCTGTCTGGCAACATGGGTATTGGCCATGTTCGCTATCCTACCGCGGGTACATCAAGCTCTGCAGAGGCGCAACCGTTTTATGTGAACTCGCCGTTTGGTATTGCCTTTGCTCATAACGGCAACCTCACCAACGCCCATGAGCTACAGGAAGAAGTATTCCGCATTGCACGCCGCCACATCAACACCACCTCAGATTCAGAATTATTGCTTAACATTCTTGCGCATGAACTGCAGCAGGTAGCAGGTTTAAGCGTAAGTGCCGAACACATTTTTGAAGTGGTAACGAAAGTTCATAAGAAAATTCGTGGTGCCTACGCAGTCGTTGCGGCGATCATCGGCCAAGGTATTGTAGCGTTTCGCGACCCGCACGGTATTCGTCCTCTAGCACTCGGTAAGCGTATGAGCGAGCTGGGTGAGGAATGGATGGTGGCATCTGAAAGCGTGGCGCTTGATGCTGTTGGCTTCCAGTTTGTGCGCGATGTAATGCCAGGTGAAGCGGTATTCATTACCGAAGAAGGTCAACTGCACACCAGACAGTGTGCCGAAAAACCAGTAACCTCTCCGTGTATCTTCGAGTTTGTTTACTTTGCTCGCCCAGATAGCTTTATAGATGGCATTTCAGTTTATGCATCGCGTGTAAACATGGGCCGTAAGCTAGGTGAAAAAATTAAGCGCGAATGGGCAGATCTGGATATCGACGTGGTTATTCCTATTCCTGAAACGTCGATGGATGTGGCGCTTCAAATCGCGAACACACTGGATTTGCCATATCGCCAAGGCTTCGTTAAAAACCGCTACATTGGCCGTACTTTCATTATGCCTGGCCAAACCATGCGTAAAAAATCAGTACGCCGTAAGCTAAACGCAATCTCATCTGAGTTCAAAGGTAAGAGTGTACTACTTGTCGATGACTCTATCGTGCGCGGTACTACATCAGGTCAAATCATTGAGATGGCGCGTGAGTCAGGTGCGAAGAAAGTATACTTTGCGTCAGCTGCTCCAGAAATTCGTTTCCCAAATGTGTATGGTATTGATATGCCATCGGCAAACGAACTGATTGCTTATGGTCGTGAAATAGATCAAATTGCAGAGCTTATCCAAGCAGATGGCCTTATCTTCCAAGACATTTCTGACTTAGTAGATGCCGTTCGCGAAGAGAACGAAACTATTCAGCGTTTTGAAACGTCTGTTTTTGATGGTAACTATATTACTGCGGATATCGACCAAGAGTACCTTGAGCGAATTGATATGTCGCGCGGTGAAGCGTCAAGAAAAGCGCCAGTGGTGCAAGCAGAGCTTAGCAACCTTGATGTGCATAATATTGATGCCGCTGATTAATGTAAGACGCTCTTTGATATAACAAAAAGCCGCTTTTTAAAGCGGCTTTTTTAATGCTTTATTTCAATGAAAGAGGCTAGTGAACAAATACTGGTCCGCCGGACAGTCCCCACACCAATACCGAACCTGTCATTAGAATAACGAGCAATACTAGCCCACATGTCACTACCGAGCTTGAGTAAATGAACCCTTTATCTTCTGGCATATGCATCAAAATTGGCACGCCAGAGTAGAGCAGGTATACCGAATAGCTAATACCGACTAACAGCGCCGTCATCACTACCCAGAGTTCTGGGTAAAGACCTGCGAAGCCCACCATAAACAACGGTGTAGCCGTGTAGGCCGCAAGTTCCAGCGACTGCGTATAAGTTGGCGTCGCATCAAACGCTTTAGCCAACTCATGAATAAGTACAGCCAATGCGACCACGCCTGCAATCAAGCCAAAATACATGCCTATACCCATCATAATGGCGGTATTTTCGCTAAGGCGAATTATGTCACCTGCGCCGATTCTCCAGCCAGTATGGGCACTGGAATAATAGGCCACGAGTGAAGGAATGAGAGATATAAAAGCGATATGGGTAAGCGCGTAAAAATAGGTTTCGTGTTTGGTATCAATGGTTTGCCACTCTTCTTTTGGATGAGTGTAAATACCAATTAAATGATTCAAAATCATAAAGTCCTGCCTTGTTCACCAACGTTATTATTTTAAAAAATATTGTTGTGAGGCAGGGAGAACACACGGACTAACCGTAAAACCAAGGAGACACAAACATAGCGCAAAGCGCTAAACACTGCCGTTAACAATATGTTTACAAATTGAGTGTGCAGCAGAATGACTAAGCCGTCAATATAAATTGATTAATTTATAAACGGATGCAAAGCGTTAACTTTAGCGTGGTGCACCTGAGTGGAAACGCAATTCGTCATCGTCGCTTTCAATCAGCGATTTTTCAACGCTTCCGAAGTGGGCAACGCGCTCTGAAATATCGGTTTTAGCGATTTGCCCAGCCAGCGTTAGGTAGTCTTCAAAGTGTCTGGCCTCAGAGCGCAACAGCGACACATAGAACTTGCCTAAATTTTCGGAAACATACGGCGCAAGTTTGGCAAAGCGTTCACAGGAGCGCGCTTCAATGTAGGCACCACAAATGAGCTTGTCGACAAGCTTTTCAGGTTCGTAAGTGCGTACGTGACGCAACAAGCCATTGGCGTAACGACTGGATGTTACCGACTTATATTCAAACCCCAACTCGTGCATAATTTCTAGCACTTGGTAAAAATGATGAAGCTCTTCTTTAATTAGCATGACCATTTTATCAAGCATGTCTTTTTTAAAAGGGTCTAGCCCTTCAGTGTTAAATACATTTTTGGAAAGGTGCTTAGTATTAAGCGATTGCCAATCGCCTTCGTGGCGGTAAGTGAAGTCTTCGTAAGGTTTCAACCAGCCCAGCAATACCTTACTGGTTTCCTCATCGGCTACATAGCGGCGAAGTAGGTACATAGCCGACTGAGCCGCTTTAAGCTCGCAAATTAGGTGGTCAGTAAGGATAACGCGAAGGTTTTCCTCTTTCTGCGCTTCGTCTATCCACGACTGTGGCGTCTCGCAATGTAAAAAGGCATTGATTGGTGAAAGTAGAGACGTGACTTCAGAAGTGGAAATTACAGACATGTTGAAACTCAATTTTAAGTGCTACGGTTTTTCAGTTACATTTGAATTTGGCTGCTGCCAACGCTAGTTTCGGCAGTTTCGGTTTATAAAAGCACAAAATTCAGCGTATCTGAATTGAACCGTAATTTTACTTGATACCTACAAGCCCTTACAACTTAAAATAGAGGCCAATAAATTACAAAATGAATTATCTTGCCCATCTTTTCTTAGCCCGACCAACTGCCGATTCTCAATTCGGTAACCTACTCGGTGATTTCAGGCGGGGTGTTGATATTAAAGAGTTTGGACAAGCGGTACGGCTAGGTCTTAAAAACCACTATGAAGTCGATAGGTTCACCGACAGTCATACCAGCGTCTTAGCAGCAAAGGCGTTATTTCATAAAAGTCGTCGGCGCTTTGCACCTGTGGCGCTGGATATCTACTTCGATCACTTGCTAATTAAACATTGGGCGTCGTTTACAGCACAGGGTTTTGACGACTTCAGGGAACAGAGTTTCGCATTGTTAGAACAGCGATTGCCCACTATGCCAAGAACGATGCAGCACAGTGTTGGGCATATGATAACCCATGACTGGTTTGAAGATTATGCTAAGGAAGAGGGCATTGCTAAGGCGATTACTGTGGTTGCTAAACGTATTCGTTTTCCCAACACGTTTCATCTTGCTGTGGATGATATTAATGCGAACAGAGACGAGATTGAAGCGAGATTCTTAACGTTTTTCCCTGAACTCATTACACACATAAAAATCAATGGCCCTGAGAATATTTGAAAGGCTTAACCGTGTTACAGAAATGTATCGAAGAAATTGGTCGTTTTGTCGTTCATTGCTAAGCTGTCATGTGAACAGCGATATAGTAAAGCGTGCAATACAAAGACAACACAAAAAAGATAAAATTAACGACACTCAAAGATAATAATGATGAATATTCAATCCTTAGTTAGAAATACATCGCCCGTATTATTAAGTCTGGGTAAAAATAAACACAAAGCGCAATCGCACGCGACCCTAGCATGGTTAACGGCAGCCTTAATTGCTTTTGTAAGCTTAACTACCAGTGCTTCAGCGCAAGAAGAAAGCGCATCTGCCCATGCTCGTTCAATAAAAATTGATAGCAGTGTAGTGACAGAGCACGAAACTAAAATCCTAGGCAAGCGCGTAAAGTACAGTGCTACCACGGGTACTCAACCGGTTTGGAACAGTAAAGACGAAGCGGTTGCCACTTTGTTTTACACTTACTATCAGCGCACTGACGTAAAAGAGAATACTGAGCGCCCGCTTATTATTTCTTTTAACGGTGGTCCAGGCTCTGCGTCAGTGTGGATGCATGTAGCCTACACAGGCCCTCGTATTCTTAATATTGACGATGAAGGCTATCCAGTTCAGCCCTATGGTGTTCAAACCAATCCTTACTCCATTTTGGATGTGGCTGACATTGTGTTTGTTAACCCAGTGAATACAGGGTACAGCCGTGTGCTGCCTAAAGCTGACGGCAGCATGCCATCGCAAGATGAACAGCAGAAAATGTTCTTTGGTGTAAACGCCGATATTAGCTATTTGGCAGACTGGGTGAATACTTTTGTAACGCGTAATAATCGCTGGCGTTCACCTAAATATCTTATCGGTGAAAGTTACGGCACGACGCGTGTGTCAGGATTAGCATTAGAGCTTCAAAATCGCCAATGGATGTACTTAAACGGCGTTGTGCTTGTATCGCCAACCGATATTGGTATAGAGCGCAACGGGCCGGTAAAAGCCGCTAATCGACTGCCTTATTTTGCTGCCGCGGCGTGGTATCACAATAAGCTTGAACCCGCGTTGCAAAACAAAGATCTTACTGAGCTATTGCCTGAAGTTGAAGACTTCACCATCAATACGCTTATTCCTGCTCTGGCCAAAGGTGGCTTCATTGGTGAATCGGAAAAGCACGATGTGTTAAAGCAAATGGCGCGCTATTCTGGGTTAAGTGAAGCGTCTATTGCGCAAAACAACTTAGACGTGAGCACTGCATTTTTCTGGAAAGACTTACTGCGCGAGGAAGGGAAGACGCTAGGTCGTTTAGACAGCCGCTATTTGGGTATAGATGCTAAGCAAAGCGGCGACCGCCCTGACTATTGGGCTGAGCTAACATCATGGCTTCATTCGTTCACGCCCGCTATTAATTACTATTTGCGTGAAGAGTTAAACTACAAAACTGATATTAAGTACAACATGTTTGGAAACGTGCACCCATGGGATAGAAGCAATAATCAAACGGGTGAGAACTTGCGATTGGCCATGGCGCAAAACCCGTATCTGAATGTGATGATTCAAGCTGGCTATTACGACGGCGCAACGAACTACTTTGATGCCAAGTATACGATGTGGCAGCTCGATCAAAGTGGCAATTTAAAAGACCGTTTGAGCTTTAAGGGATATCGCAGCGGCCACATGATGTATCTGCGTCGCGACGACTTAAAACAGTCCAACCAAGACCTACGCGAGTTTATTAAAATGAGCACACCAGGCAAAGGCATACCTGCTGAATACAAGCGATAGTACGTCTGAAAATCTAAAGACAAGGATGTCAGGTTTTTTTACATTATATTAAACTAATTCATTATTTATTTTTTAAGCTTCTGTATTTAAAAGCTATTTTAGATTTGGCTTACACTTTGCTAAATCGGGTCTGCTAAATAATGAAATTCTTATTAACATAAACTACAAGGACGTATACATGAAAAAGTCTTCGCGTTTTTCATTATCCCTGTTGGCGAGCGCAGCGCTAGCATTCTCAATCTCAAGCACCACAGCCAATGCTTCAGTGCTCCTTTCCGGCTGGGAAGGCTCTACTGAAAGTGGATTTGGTAACTTAGCGATGAATGGTAACGACGACGGTTCATCGGGCGCTATCGTATTTGACGCATTTGAATCGCTTGCCTTCGATAGTGGCGTAAATTTCTTTGGTACTTCATACGATAGATTCTTCATTAACAATAACGGTAATATAACCTTCAATGGCACCGTGAGCTCCTTTACGCCAAGACCCTTCCCCATAAGCAACCAGCCAATGATCGCGCCATTTTGGGGCGATGTAGATACGCGCTGTGCAGAGTGTGGCGACGTGTTTATCGGTTCACCGAATGAAAACACGCTGGTAGTGACATGGAACGATGTTGGTTACTACAGTCAAAACAGTAACCCCACAAACACGTTCCAATTAGTGTTAATTGATCGGGAAGACACAGGTGCGGGAAATTTCGACGTTGAGTTTAGATATGAAGATATCGGCTGGACTTCAGGTAGTGCGTCAAACGGCGTTCCAGCACAAGCGGGTTATGACGCGGGAGATGGGGAAAACTTTTTCACTGTGCCGGGGTCTCAAACCGCCGCTATCGCTGATATAGACGAAAGTAACAGCAACACGGGCACGCCTGGTATTTGGAAGTTTGCTATTCGCGATGGCGTACTACCGGGTGATACTCCAGAAAACCCTATATTGCCAATTGTTAATCCAGAAACACCGACAGACTATGAATTTGAATTCTCTATCGATGATCCAGATGAACTTGTATTCATCGACCCAGATGTAGCAGTAGGCTATGACTATATTGTAAATAGTGGTCCAAACATCGCGTCAGTACTTTTGCCTGAAGGTTACGACGACAACATGTTTGACCTATTTCTTTGGGACAATGTTCTGATGGATTGGTTCGATACAGGCACAGATATCACTGGTGGTGAGGAGTACGACTTCAATACCCCAGTTGACCGCTTCAGAATTATGGGAATTGATGTTTCGAATATGCTCGAGCCTACGCCGGACGCATTTGTAACCGGCCTCACTTTCGATGGTTCTGGCGTTGTTAATATGAACCAGAATGCCGTTACTGTGTTTGTACCTGATCCTGTATCTGTGCCAACACCCAATACTCTATTTCTAATGCTAAGTGCAATGTTTGCTACGCTTGTTATAAGAAAGCGGAAGCAATAAAGTTGTCATAAAAGAGGGGGAGCGTGCGCTCCCCGTTTTGCTAAGAGGTGAAAGTGAAATATTTAGTAGCAGTTAGTTTAGTACTTGCATCGTTTTTTTCATGGGCTGTAACCACAAGTGACTTTGGTAGTTGGAGTTTGCTATGTAATGATTCGTCTGTGTGTACGCTTAGCCAGCTCGTTGCCAAAGACAAAGAAGCAAAAAAAGTGCTATTGGGCGTCAACGTTGACTACTCCTATTCGCAAGATTTTCCAGTATTGAAAATAAAGCTTCCAAAAAATACACTCACAAAAAATGGTGTAGGAGTAAAAATCGACGATTTTGCATCCATACAAGTGCCATTCTCAGGCTGTGACGAGAAGTCTTGCCAAAGTATAGTGAAAATCGACAATGAACTTTTGAAACAAATGCACAATGGACAGACTATGCTAATAGCGTTTCAAAAATCTGAAAACCAGCAAGTTACCTTACCCATATCGTTGACAGGTTTTGAGGAAGCTTACGCACAGCTAAATCAAAGTATTCAAAAGTAAATGCACAGATACTCGTCTATTTTTGATATTTTGATACGCTGAATGCGGCTAGCTGCGCTAAACATTCAGCGCAGCGCTCTTTCAGCATATCTCTGAATAGTCTTACTGCTGGAGTAATAGATTGGCGGCTAGGGCAAATCAGCCAAAGCTGTTTCGGTTTAGGTTGATATTCGGGCAACAAGATTACAAGTCGACCCTTTAAAATGTCGTCGCACGCATCTAAGCCAGATTTAACAGCAATACCTTTACCCGCAACGGCCCAACGCTTTACTATCTCTCCGTCGTTTGCGGTTCTGTTGCCTCGCATTTTTATCTTCAGCGGTGTCCCTTTGTGAAAAAACTCCCATTCGTTATATACCTTGTCGTGTAGTTGGTAAAAAAGCCCGTTGTGTGTTTGCAAGTCTTCAAATTTTTCAGGGGCACCATGAGAGCTGATATAAGAAGGGGAGGCAACAAGTAAACTTGGTACATCACAAATTTTGAAACCGTATACATTCGCATCGGTTGGAGTACCGTACCTTAGCGCTAAATCGACGGGATCGCGATAAAAGTCAATGTTGCTGTCACTCAGGTTGAGCTTTACGGTTATTTTGTCATGCAAATCCATAAAGTCATCTAGCCACGGCGCAATCACATTTCGGCCTAAATCAGACGATAAACCTAACCTAAGCTCGCCCTCAATCACGCCTGTATCGCCCTTTAAGTTCTGCTTGGCATTAGCCAGCATTGACATGGCTTCTTGGCACGTTGGCAAAAACCTTTCACCCGCAGACGACAGGCGTAGTGAGCGTGTAGTACGAACAAATAATTCGGCACCAAGGGCCTGTTCTACGCGTTTGACCGCAGCACTTGCGGTTGCTGTACGCATATTCAAATGTGTCGCTGCTGCAGTAATGTTTCTAAATTCAGCAACTTTTATTACTACATTCAAGTCGTCGAGTAACATGGCTTTCAAAAACTATTTGATAATGTTTCTTTTATTGTGCTGTTTATCCAAATTTAATCAAGAGTATGATGATGATATTACTCAAAGGAGAGACAAATGATGAAAGCTATTGGTTATACCCACTCACTTGGTATTAATGAGCCTAATGCACTGGTGGATATTGACATCGAAAAGCCCAGCGCGTCGGGTCGAGATTTACTTGTAAAAATAAGTGCGATAGCAGTCAACCCGGTGGATTATAAAATTCGTCATCGCGTTAATCCTAATGGAGGTGATCCCAAAATTCTGGGGTGGGATGCAGTAGGTGAAATCGTTGATATAGGCGCTGATGTTACCGAGTTCGCAGTTGGTGACAGAGTTTACTACGCTGGCGACCTTACCAGAGTCGGCTCAAACGCAGAGTTTCAATTAGTTGATGAACGTATTGTCGGTAAAGCGCCTAAGTCTCTGTCAGACAGCGATGCTGCGGCACTTCCTCTAACCACAATCACAGCATACGAATTGTTGTTTGATCATCTTGCTCTAAGGCAACAAAGTGAAAAGAGCGATGAGGTTGTGCTTGTGGTAGGCGCAGCTGGTGGCGTGGGTTCTATTATGCTGCAATTGCTTAAAGTACTAACGGGGGCTACCGTGATCGCCACTGCCTCGCGTGAAAGCTCAAAAAGCTGGGTTCAGGAGTTAGGTGCCGACTACGTAGTGGATCACAGCAAGCCTATGGCTGAGCAAATCAAGGCCTTAAACATTGGTGAAGTGAC
>Ga0208336_1000954_pt1 | contig 10382 bp, 9 predicted proteins | sample DeeseametaMP0372_FD_184212 | JGI IMG/M metagenome (GOLD analysis project Ga0208336, IMG submission 184212) | Marine microbial communities from the Deep Atlantic Ocean - MP0372 (SPAdes) | ecosystem: Environmental > Aquatic > Marine > Oceanic | place: East of Porto Seguro, South Atlantic Ocean...
TAATGCGTCGCTCGCCAGCGTTTCGACTGGGAGGCGCCGACATCGGGTAGATATTAACGCGTCCACAGGGGCTAGACCAAGAGAAACCATTTACTCAAAAGGACCCCCCATCGGGAAGCCATAGGGGGTGGGGTACTGGTGACGGTGGCGTGTGGTTGCCGAGTTCCTTGGTAAGCCCAACCCAGTAAAGCCAACACATACAAATACCAAGTGTTTCTTTTAGGGTACTTGCAGTTTGTAAGAAATATGACGTCATCCTCTAGGATACTAAAACCATGAACCGCGCGATGACGCTGGCCGATTGGAGTTTGCTCTTGGCGGCGGCACTGCTTCTGGGCAGTACGTTTCTGTTCCTAAATATCGCCATCAAGGAAATTACGCCGTTCACCTCCGCCGCACTCCGGACGCTGATCGCGGCCCCAATCTGCTGGGGTCTGATGCGAGCTTTCGGCGCGCACCTGCCACTCACCCGCCAAGGATGGTTCGCGCTCTTCTGGCTTGGCCTTCTGACGGGGGCGATCCCCTTCGGTACAATTTCTTGGGGCCAACAACATATCGAGAGCGGTATGGGCGGCATCCTGTTCGGCACCATGCCAATCCTGATGGTCGTGCTGGCGCCTATGTTCCTAGTCGAGGAAACGTTTACTCGCAGACGTCTGGCTGGTGGTGTGGTTGGACTCGCCGGAATCATTCTGTTGATCGGTCCGTCGGTGATGGCCAACGCGAGCGCCCAGATTCTGGGCATCGCCATAACATTCCTCGCCCCTTTGAGCCATACGCTGGGCGCCATCTATGCCCGCCGGCAGACCAATTTGCCACCGCCTACCATGGCAACCGGCCAGATAATCTTTGGCGCGGTGATCCTGGTCCCGCTGGCGTTCGCGACGGAAACGCCGCTCAACCTGAACCCGAGCATGGGGGCGATCGGCGCCATACTCGTCACTGGCGTATTTTGTACTGCAATCGCCATGAGCCTTTATTTCGTGGTGGTCCGCCGGATCGGCGCCATGCGCAGCTCGCTGGTGCCGCTGTTCTTCCCGGTGGTAGCGGTGGTGCTGGGTGCCGTGGTGCTGGGCGAACGGCTACCGCTCGCAGCCTTTGGCGGTTTGGCGCTTATCCTGGCGGGAGCACTTGCTGTCAGCAGCCGCGTGCCCGCCAAACCACCGGTTTCTGTCGCCACAAACGTGCCTGATACGCAATGACTCCACTGGTGCTATTCAACTACTTGGACAGGTGATGCGAAAGCAACGTAGCCCAGCCTTCAAGTTGGCTAGGCTTTCTGGTGGATGAAATCCAAAGCATTTGGATGGGTGAACTATTGCGACTATTAACCCTACAGGAGGGAAATAATGATTGATCAACTCATTCTACATAAACAGGATGACGGCATCCTGTACCTCACTCTAAATAATCCAGATAGAAGAAATTCCTTATCAAGTCATTTACTAGCCGAATTGAAAGATAGTCTTGATGATATTCAAGACGATTCAACAGTACGAGTGGTCGTTGTACGGTCCGAAGGTCCCGCTTTCAGTTCGGGGCATGACCTGAATGAACTGGTCAATGGCGATACGGAAAGTTATGCCAGCCTTTTTGCTGCTTGTACGTCCGTAATGGAAGCGATACGGCTTTCGCCAAAACCCGTCATAGCCGAAGTTCAAGGCCTCGCTACAGCTGCAGGTTGTCAATTGGTCGCTACTTGCGATCTGGCCATCGCTTCGGAAACCGCCTTATTCGCTACACCTGGTGTCCAGATCGGACTGTTCTGCACCACTCCCGGTGTAGCCCTTTCGCGGGCAGTCCGTACTAAAAAAGCGATGGAAATGTTGCTTACAGGGACTCCAATAACTGCGAATCAAGCCGTGGAATATGGCCTCATCAACCGAGCGGTTCCAGCCGATAAGCTAAAGGGCGAAGTCAAAGAATTAGCAAGAACCATAAGCAACGCCAGCGCGTATACAGTGGCCTTAGGCAAATCTGCTTTCTACCGACAAAGGGAGATGGATATCCCGACCGCTTATGAAATGGCTGAAAAGGTCATGGTCGAAAATCTATTGGCCGTAGATGCCCAAGAGGGGATAACAGCATTCTTGGAAAAACGCACTCCACACTGGACCACATAACCAATAGAAACCCAGCCTTAAAGATACAAAGAGGCCTGATATGTGTAGGAAGTGCGGGAACTTCCAAATTCCAGCTGGCGTACCTAGCGAGCCCCTAAAGCGCGGCATCGGCTCACGGATTATCATACCCGATGCCGGGGCTCCAGACGGTAGGAGTAAACAGCAGTGGGTCATGGTGATTCATTAGGTCCGAAATGATCCGGTGCCGGATATCAACTTAGTACCGATCCCGTTTACTCCTCCGAGAACACTTTCAATATGAAAGCATATTCCAACGCCACTTCCTTCAAGCGATCGAACCGGCCTGAAGCACCGGAGTGCCCAGAATCCATATGGATCTTCAATAGGAGCAGATTGTCATCGGTCTTTGATTCACGGAGTTGAGCAGTCCATTTGGCGGGTTCCCAATAAGTCACACGCGGGTCGCTGATGCCTCCGGTGACTAGCATGTGCGGGTAATCCTGCGGTCTGACGTTATCATAGGGTGAATAAGACTTGATGTAGTCATAAAACGGCTGGTCTTCAGGATTGCCCCACTCGTTATATTCCATCGTGGTCAGTGGCAGAGTGTTGTCCAACATGGTGTTCAGGACATCCACAAATGGGACGTCGGCTATGACCGCCTTGAACAGGTCGGGGCGCATGTTCACTACAGCTCCCATTAACATCCCGCCGGCGCTGCCGCCAGAAGCAACGATCCGGCCTTTCATGGTGTAGCCTTCGCCAATCAGATGTTCCGCGCAGGCGATAAAATCGGTGAACGTATTCTTTTTATTGAGGAGTTTGCCATCCTCGTACCAGTCCCATCCTAAATCCATGCCACCTCTGACATGGGCGATCGCGAAGATATACCCTCGGTCCACCAGGCTCAACCGTGCCGAACCGAAATCAGACTCGATTATCAGTCCGTAGGACCCGTACCCGTACAGATATAAGGGCGCCGAACCGTCTAATGGAGTGTCCTTTGCATAGAGAATAGATATGGGGATCAGGGTCCCATCCGCTGCCATAGCAAATACCCTGCGGGACTGATATTGCTCCGGGGAAAACTCGCCCAGGACCTGGACTTGCTTCCTGAATTCCCGCTGACGCGTACCCATGTCGTAGTCGTACACCGTCGCGGGTGTAGTCAAGGAAGCATATGAAAAACGCAGGACTGGACTGTCCCACTCCCGGCTCCCTTGAAGCCTGACAGAGTAGTCTTCCTCGTCCAAACTCAGATCATGGGTTACCCCAGCGGATAGGTCCATGATCTGTACCTGAGGTAAGCCATTAGCCCGGTAGTAGAGAACAAAATAATCCTGAGAAACGCCGAACCCGGCAATGGGACGGCCGGGCAGGTGCGGGACAAAGTCTTTCCAATTCTCCGATCCGGGAGCCGATACCGGTGTTTCAGACACCTTGAAGTCCCTGGCGCCGTCACCGTTGTTGCGGATCAGGAAACGCTCTCCGTGGTGGTCGACGTCGTATTCGAAGTCCTCACGCCTTGGCTGGACCAGAGTTAACCCGCTGTCCGGAACGTTGGCATCTACGAAACGCCATTCGGACATGTTATTGCCAGCAGAGGTGACGAATATGAACCGTTTGCTGGCCGACTTCATCACGCCTACAAAAAAACGCGGATCCGTCTCCTCATAGACCAACCCGTCCCTGGACGGGTCGTCACCCAGGCGATGTTTGAATATCTTTACGGGCCTATGGTTCTCATCAAGCACGTCATAATAGATAGTTTGGCTATCGTTGGCCCATTCGAGGGAATAATAAGAACCGGGGATGGCTTCGTCTAGAAGTTCGCCGGACTCAAGGTCCTTGATCACGATGGTGTATTCTTCGGACCCGTCGGTATCGATGGAATAAGCCAGCCATTTGTGGTCCGGGCTGTTCTCCCAATTGCCGACCCGGCAATAATCCAGGTCTTTCGCGAGTTCGTTTACGTCGATCAAGACCTCTTCCGGGCCGACAAGCGACAGGTGTTTACGGCAGTGGATCGGGTACTGCCGGCCTTCTTCGAACCGCGTGTAATAATAATAATCCCCTTCTTTCTCCGGGACTGTAGAATCGTCCTCTTTGATACGGCCCCGCATCTCCTGGTACAGACGCTCCTGCAGTTCTTCCTCTGTAGCCATGGCAGCTTCGGTATAGGCATTTTCGGCCCTAAGATATTCCATGGTCTCTGGGTCATCCACGTCCCGAAGCCAAAACCAGGGGTCAATGCGAGTCTCGCCGTGAGTCGTTATCTTTTTAGGCCTTTTAGGGGCGACAGGGATCAGGTTGTCCATCGTTTCTCCGGCGTGACCTCTAGGGTTAGTAGTTGTGGGTAAGTTTGGGGCGGGATCTGTAAAAATGGCGGTGTTCCGAAGTCTTGTAAGGTCCACTGGTCTGGTAAAGATCTGTTCCAGTCCGGGCCAGCCGACCAAAGCACCAATGATGCGACCATAAGGCGTTATCTCACCCGGACTCCACGCCGCGTCGTAAGTCTAGTCCAGCCCGTAAAGAAGGTCCGGCTCATGCTCTCCCGGAACGCAAGGAGGGGTAAGCCGAACGAAGTAGGAAGTTGCAAAGGCGAGTCGGCGCAGCTCCGCAGGTAAACTGACGAAAAAGCTATCCGGTGAGATCTGAGTACGGTGGGCGAGCAGGGCCCGGCGCTGTTCTTCGCTGTAAGACCCGACGTCAAGCGCTACCGTCGCCGTCTCGGGCCCGGGTCCCCGAGAATGGCTTTCTCTCCGCTTCATCCAGTCCATATCGAACCCTGCCGCGACGAACCTCGGCATCAACTCCTCCCAGGCCCCGTCATCTACTTGAGCAACACCATACAACTTGTCTGGCTGCCACGGCGGTCCAGCCTCTGGAAAGGCTCCAGCGTCTCCGGCAGCTTCAAATGCATCCATCGTGATCTCATGGCACGTGATGTGGTCCGGGTGGGGGTACGCTCCTCCGGGTGGTTCGGTGACTATGACGCGTGGCCGAAGCTCCCGGATAATCCGTACTAGCCTGCATGCTGCTTCAGACCGTTCGGCATTTACAAACGCCTCCGGGTGGTGATTGGCCGGCGTATCCGCCATTCCGGAATCCCTGAAACCGAGCATCCGAAGCTCCGCCACACCCAGGATCTCACAGGCGTCCTTTACTTCTTGAGTACGGAGTTCCCGCAACCTCGATCTGTCCGCTACCGGGTCCATGTCTGGATCGCGTATCTCGCCTTCCTCTCCTCCAGTACAGATCACAACTCCTGTCCTGACCTTACGCGCGCTGTAATAGGCGAGCATACCGCCGGTAGAGCTACTTTCATCGTCGGGGTGTGGCCGGACGGCCAGCAGTGTCACGGGACGGGACGCAGAGTCATCCGAGTTATTGGTTCTAGTTATCGTTGTTCCTCCATATGAAATATCGATCCTAGCTACGGAACGGAATGAGGTTCATACTGTACGATAACATGACATAATGCCGAGAAGCCCGGGGTATCTGCCCCGGCGGGTTCCATTCCCGAATATTGCGCCCTTTCCGGGGTCGAGACCCACAGCATATGCCTCCGCAGGACGATTCTCCACTACCCAGGAGCCCGGATTGACGTCAATTGCCGACATCTAGGGCCGCCTTAGCTCGAGCGGGCTACTCCTTCTCCGTTTTCCGACACCGTAATTTCCTATTCGTCTGGTCGTCCACCACATTAGTGACGATGGGCACGCAGATGGAGATGGTCGTTATGGGGTGGTTTGTCCTCACCCTGACCGATTCTCCCTTCCTGGTGGGCGCAATATCGGCAGCCCGGATGTCCCTTAACATCCTGGCCCTCTTCGCTGGTGCCATCGCTGACCGGGTCCCCAAACAACGGGTCCTTGCCACCGTGGAATTCCTGATGGCCGCGTTTGCCGGGGTGATGATCCTCCTGATCCTGAGCGGGGTCTTAGAGACCTGGCACATCTTCTTGCTGGCTATGACCGCTGGTATGGTGCGGGTATTTGAGATGCCATCATCTCAAGCTCTCGTTGCTGACACTCTGCCCCAAGACCGTATCGTCAATGGGGCCGCGTTCAATACCTTGGGCAGAAACATCGCAATGCTGATCGGTCCCTTGGTGGGCGGTGTCCTGTTCAAAAGCTTTGGGCCCGGAGGCGCTTTTATCGCCATCGCAGCCTTGTATATGCTGAGCGGCTGGGTCGCCCTTTACGTGAGGTCATCGGGAGGAGCGCCCGGCAGAACACCGGAGTCCGTGGCTCGCTCCGTGATCGGCGGACTGAGATACGTTAAAGGGCAGCAAGTTCTCTGGGCCACCCTTGTGTTGGTCCTGATCTTTGAATCGTCCGGCTGGACATTTCATACAACGCTGCTACCCATATTCGCCCGTAACGTATTGAACGCCGATTCCGGCGGGTTGGGATTGTTGTTATTCGCCTTCGGGGCCGGGGCGGTGAGCGCCTCTCTAGTCTGGGCTATGATCGGAAGCGGACGGCCGGTCGGGAGATACATGATCGGATCGGTGATAGTGTGGCATGCCAGCATTCTAGTATTTGCTACCTCCCAATTCTTCTACGTGTCCATGGCGATCCTTGTAGTAACAGGAGCAGGATTCGCGTCAACCCAGTTCTTTATGCTTTCGGCGTTGTTGGGGAACTCATTGTCTGAATATCGGGGTCGAGTGATGAGCCTGCGGTCTCTGGCAATCTATGCCTTCGCTCTGGGCAGCATGTCCTCAGGGGCCATGGCCGACTTTTGGAGCCCGCCTCGGGCGGCAGCCGTAGTCGGGACGATGGGTATCGTCTTGGCGCTGCTGTTGGCCGTCATGGCCCCCAAACTGCGGAGGCTTCAAGCGTCGTGATTCCCAGAATATGAAGCTCTGGCTAACATTGGGCTAACATACCCGTCACGATTCTTATGCGATCAGCGTTAATGGCCCACGTCATCTCCGCGGCGGACCCAAGAATGCTGTTCTACAAATGGCGCTGAGGGTTGCAGACCGGTAGCTGCGGCTCCAGTATCTCTTTTGTCTTGCTTGCACCGTGTATATTGCTACGGGACTTATCCCGCGGGTGAAATGGGAATTGAACCTGATCAATAAATTGGCCCTGAGCCGGGCCGGGTACAGAAAGATCTATTACGGCTGGTGGCTGGTCGGCGCAGCCGTCGTGTGCCAGTTCACCTTCCTTAGTGTCGGCCAGGTCGTGGTGGGAATGCTCCTGGGACCCGTGGTAGACGAAATGGGCTGGCAGGTCTGGCAGTTCACTCTGGGCGCCTCCATGGGAACTGCGGTAGGTGCGCTCTCCGGAATGATTGCCGGGCCCATTTTGGACCGAAAAGGTCCTAGGCCGCTCCTTTTGTTAGGAGCAGTGGTTTCCTCCCTATGCCTCTGGGGCCTGGCCTTGCAATCGTCGTTGTGGGTATTTTGGTCCTTATGCGTGCTGAACGGGCTGCTCGGGTGGTCGTTCTTCGGGCCGGTGGTGGTAAGCTCCACCCTCAGCAAGTGGTTCGTACGGAAACGGGGCTGGGCGCTGGCCATCGGCTCGTCCGGGATGTAGTTGGCGGGCCTGATAACCCCTCTCGCTATGACCGCGGTCGTTGCCTGGTCCGGCTGGCGTGGCGGATACATGGCTCTGGCGTTGTTTGTTGCCGTCGCCATTATCCCGGTAGCCCTCATCATGCGCAGGCAGCCGGAGGACCACGGCCTGTTGCCCGATGGCGACAGCACCAACCCCGAAACTTCAGGACTGAGCGCCGATAGATCATTTAGCAACGAGCGGTCGCTGACCCTTGGCCACGCCGTCCGCACCCGGGCATTTTGGCAGCTAACGATCGGGTTTGGATTAAACCAGGCCGCGCTGATGACGATCCTGATCCACGCCTTTCCCTTCGTCACAGAGTCGGGATTCGACCGGAACGTGGCGGCCATCGGCCTTTCCATCAACGGGTTCGGTAACCTGGTCTCCAAGGTAGTCTGGGGCTGGGGTTTAGGCCGGTTCAGCCCTCGCCTGTTGGTGCCAGTTGCCTTCGGTATTTCCGCAACCGGGGTCACCCTCATTCTGACTGCCGGGTCATTGGAACTGGGGGCGCTACTCATGGTGGGCTTCTTTTTCTATGGCTTCGGATTCGGCGGCACCATCCCACTGTCCGAATTCACCTGGGCACGATACTTCGGGCGAGGGCACATCGGCGCGATCAGAGGGGCTGGGAATCCGCCCACCCTGCTGATGCACGCAGTGGCACCGGTACTGGTGGGCGTGTGGTTTGACGTCACCGGGGCATATCAGTGGGCGTTCGTGGCAGTTATAGCTTCTTTCTTTGCCGCCGCCGCGCTGATTGCTGCTTCCAAGGCCCCGGTAGATTAGCCGCCAGACAATACACCTCAGACTAGCGTTGCAGCTGCTGCGAGAAGATATCTTTTCACCAGGCCACCTCTCGAACAGTCCGGGATAGACATTAGCAACTGATCTTGACCGGGATCGTTGCAACAACATCTCTGAGATTAGAAATTTGAACCCGTCGGTCGTCTGGTGGCATGGGAATCCACGTTCATTTTCGGCCCACCAATCTAGGATATCTGTGAGAGAACCAGACGGAGACTTCGTATCCATGCTTATGAGATGCCATTCTTAGTTAGGGCACCAGATTAGGTTCGTGCGATAACATCACATAACACCAATGGCCCCGATCATTCAGCTACTTCGATCCCCCGGGCCTCAACCGCTTATGATATATACGCTCATGTAATAACAGGGCTAGAAGCTGAACCGGCGAAGAAATAGATCAGGGGCAAAATGTATGAGATACGATTTCGTGATTATTGGAGCCGGCTCAGCCGGAGGGATACTTGCTACCCGGTTATCACAGGGTCCCGCCCGGTCTGTGCTACTTTTGGAAGCCGGCCCAGATTATCCAGACCTCGAACAGCTACCAGACGAGCTGAAGTACGGCTACGAGACCGGAGGTGAAGAGCCTTCCCTTCGTACACTAGGCGGCCACCCGATAGCTCTCGCCAATAGCAAGCACAACTGGCAATACGTGGCCAAGGCTACAGATAAGGCTCCTCCGTTACCGGTAGCCACTCTCTAGTCTGAAGCCGCGAATTGTATCCGGAATCACAACTCCAAACAACAAAATGAGGTCGTGGCGTACATCATCATTCTCCTCTTTTATGGCCATAGTTTCTTGATAGCCCTGTTGGAAATGAAATCCCAATCGCCAACGGTCAGACCGGTTAGTGCGCCCGGTATTACCGAATCAACAAGACTTCGTTAGAATAAGCCTCACAAGCGTACCGTAGTTCCCAGGTTGTCGCTGCATCTCCCCAATAATATCGAGACGGCAAGGAGTCTACCGATGGCTGAGACACCGCTGCATTTCAAGACTATCGTTGAAGTGGCATCCCTGGTCAAGTCGAAAGCACTATCGCCTGTCGAAGTGACGGAATCGGCGCTAAAGCGCATCAACCAACAGGACCCGCAGTACAAGAGCTACGCCACGGTCATGGCAGACCAGGCCCGATCCTCGGCCCGAGCTGCGGAGCAGGCCATCGCTGCTGGGAATTACCTAGGGCCCCTCCACGGCGTACCTATCGCCGTCAAGGACCTGTGTTTCACCAAAGGGGTGGCAACGATGGGTGCCACCAAATCCCTGATGGACCATGTTCCGGACTTCGACTGTACTGTGGTGCAGAGGTTGAACGCAGCCGGCGCCGTTATCCTGGGAAAACTGAACCTCACCGAAGGCGCCATGGCGGGTTACAACCCCGAATTTCAGGTGCCGGTCAACCCTTGGGGCGCCCATCTTTGGAGCGGGGCATCATCCAGCGGCTCCGGTGTGGCCACCGCAGCGGGCTTGTGCTACGGGTCGCTGGGCAGTGACACCGGTGGATCGATCAGGTTCCCGTCTGCGGCCTGCGGCATCGTGGGGCTAAAGCCAACCTGGGGGAGGGTAAGCCGCTACGGCGTGCTTGCCCTAGCCGAGTCCCTGGACCACATCGGCCCCATGGTCCGGTGCTCAGCAGACGCAGGGATTATGCTCCAGGCGATAGCCGGGCTGGACCCGGATGACCCCACATCTTTACCCGACCCGGTACCCGATATGCTCGAAGGTATTGAACAAGGCGTTCGTGGCCTCCGTATCGGTCTGGACGAGAAGTACATCTCTGAAAATACCGACCCCGAATTGGTGGCAAGTGTATTGGCGGGGATCAGAACGCTGGAAGGGTTGGGTGCCGAGATTGTCCCCATAAAAATGCCTGACATTAGTGGCTATATGGAGGCATGGGGAGTCATCTGTTCTTCC
>Ga0208336_1000957_pt1 | contig 10375 bp, 9 predicted proteins | sample DeeseametaMP0372_FD_184212 | JGI IMG/M metagenome (GOLD analysis project Ga0208336, IMG submission 184212) | Marine microbial communities from the Deep Atlantic Ocean - MP0372 (SPAdes) | ecosystem: Environmental > Aquatic > Marine > Oceanic | place: East of Porto Seguro, South Atlantic Ocean...
AATCGGGCCAAGTTTGGGTGAATAGACTTAGTTAGCCAATCCTCACATGTAGTTAACACCTTAAACTCTAAATCCTGTGAACTTGGCAGTGGCGTTATAGCAGGCACAGCCAACCTATAGGCCCGGTACAAGATACCGGGCCTATTTTATTGCCTGGGACCCCCGGGAGCAGAATGAAACATTGACGCTATCACAAGGCTCTGTGGAACGTGACTCCCTCGGACGTCTTAGACGGTCGCAGGGAACAGATCCTGCAGAAGCGAAATGAGGTTCAGACTCAGATTTTTCAGCGCAGACGATTGTGCAATCAACAACTCAGAGAGGTCGCACAATCAGCAAGCAATCTCCGCTAGCTTTCTGTCCCATTTTCGCTGAATGCGTACACTGCTGAGTTTCCAGCGAACTGTGATTTCCGCCGGTCTGAGCTGTGGTTGATACTCGTGAGTAACCTACCGCGCGTTGGTCTGAGAGGGATGTGTCCGTGTCGAACTCCAAGTTAATATTCGATTCGATTACATCACTCTCAGTACGTAGAGGCCGGGAGTTCGAGTCTCCCCACCCCGACCAATACTGTCTGTCCGCTTCTCCTAATTCTACTGTTTCCGTTCTCTGCCACTCGAACCGATTCAGGCGCATTGCGTTCTAGCGTAGTTCGCCTTAAGATTCGGAACTATCATGACTACTAACTCCCCCCTCCTAAATCGTGTTCTCAACCACGTTGATGAGAAGGCCATTGTAGGACTCGCCAGCGACCTGATCAGAATTCCCAGTTTCAAGCCCGACGAGACTCCAGTAGCGACTTTTCTTGCTGAATTTTTCCGCAGTCGAGACTATCGGGTCGAGTTACAAGAGGTCGAACCGGGGCGCTTCCAAACAATCGCGACATTGCCCGGAACTGGCGGCGGCAAGAGCCTGATGCTCAACGGTCACACCGACATAAACTCCCTGGGTCGGCGTTGGAAGCGCGACCCGTGGACACCCAGTGTCGAAGGCGACCGCCTTTATGGTCACGGAGTCCAGAACATGAAGGGCGGTCTCGCGTCGATAATCATGGCCGCGGAGGCTGTGCGCCAGTCGGGTGTGTCTCTAAAGGGCGATCTGGTTGTGGCCTGCGTCGTCGGCGAGACCCAGGGCGGTGAAGGAACCTATCATCTGATGGAGACTGGGTTCAGAACCGATATGGCCGTGGTCGCCGAACCGTTCGGTCTTGGGAATCTGGCAACGGTGCACGCTGGCATCGTTCACATGGCAATCCACACTTACGGCGTGACAGGCCATATTCGGGATACTGAGGGGCCAGTTAACGCCGTTCTAAAGATGACGAAGATTATCGACAGGCTCCAGTCCGTCGAGTTCACTCACGAACCCAGGGACGACATGCCGTTGCTGCCCAGACTGAACGTCGGCAGCATCATCGGCGGCATTGGGAGCGAGTATGTGCTGGTCGAACCCCCTTATATCCCCGACCTATGCACCATCATGGTTGACGTTCACTTCGTCCCGGGCCAGACCGTCGAGTCGATTGTAACCGACATCCGCCGCGACCTCGACCCGCTTTCGGAGGATGACAGCGATTTGCGGTACGACATCGAAATTCCGGTGCCTTCGTCGTTCAAAGGCGGGCGGCGACTGGTCATGGACCCGCTCGACGTTCCCATCGATGAATATATCGTGCAAGCTGTGGCGCGAAATCACGAGTTGGTCACCGGAAATCCGCCCAACGTAATTGGCACCGTCTTGCCAAGCGCTTACTCTGCCAACGACACCTGCCATCTGTGGAACGCAGGCATTCCCTGCCTGATTTACGGCCCAGGCGTAGTCAGGGGCAACGAGGAGGAGGACGACAGCTATGCGATCATCAGTGAGATGGTTGATTGTGCGAAGGTCCTCGCTGTGACCGCCATTGATGTGTGCAATCTAGACAAATCGACAGGCTAGGAGGACGTATCATGAGCAGTTTTGAGATGAGCGTAGGCAACGCTGAGATTGTTGCCTTAACCGACATGAACTGTGCGTTCCCTACTCCACTCCCCGAGCTTTGGCCCAACGTGCCTTACGACGCCTGGGAGCCGTTCAGGGAGATGTTTCCAGACACCTTCGAGGGTGAGAGGATGAGAATTGAGATTGGCTGTTATCTGGTCAGGTCTCAGGGTAAAACTATCCTCATCGACACAGGATATGGCCCCGGCCCGATTGACTATATCGGTGGTCTGCGAGGCGAACTGATGGCTGAACTCGCATCCAAAAGTGTCGATCTGGCTGACGTAGACACTGTGTTCCTGTCTCACCTACATATTGACCATGTGGGGTGGAACACCAGGGAGGAAAACGGCAAGCGCGTCCCGGCATTCCCCAACGCCCGATACGTTGTTCACCAGGATGACATCGACCACTTCAGCAGGCCCGATGTTCAAGCCGCCGGCCGCTATCCGTTCTATGACGAATTGATTCAGCCGCTGGCGGACCTCGATGTATTGGACGGTCTTACAAGCGATGCCAACCTGACCGACGAAGTGAGAGCGATTCACACTCCGGGCCACACGCCTGGACATATGAGCGTCATGGTATCCTCAGGCGGAGAGCGAGCGATGATTCAGGGGGATGTTCTGATTCATCCGGCGCAGGTCACAGAGTTGGAATGGACTCCCATATTCGACGGAGACCCCGAAACAGCTATTAAGACCCGCCGAAAAATGCTCAATCAGCTAGAAGTGGACGGCACGACCGTTGTGTCTTGCCACTTCACCAAACCCGGATTCGGTCACATTGTTCGCGCCGACGGCAAACGATACTGGCAGGTCGGAGACTAACGGAGGAATCGCTATGGCAACTCAGGAACTCATCAGGCTAATCGACAGAGAAGAATTAGTCGCGTTGGGAAAATCCCTGGTGCGGATTCCCAGTTTCATTGGCGAGGAGACGCCGATTGCACGATGGGTCGCAAGCTATATGTCATCTCGCGGTTACGAAGTTGATCTTCAAGAGGTCGAGCCAGGCTGGTTTCAGACAGTCGCCACCCTCAAGGGTTCGGGCGGCGGTCGCAGCATCATGTTCAACGGTCACCTCGACAGCAATCCGCTGGCCACAGGTTGGGATCGTGACCCGTTTGACCCGTGGGTGGACGGCAACAGACTCTACGGCGCGGGAATCCGCAACATGAAGTCTGGCGTCGCCTCGATGATTCACGCCGCTGAAGCGATCAGAAAGTCCGGAGTGAAACTCAAAGGCGACATCGTGATCGCCTGTGTTCTGGCAGAGCTTCAGGGCGGCCTGGGCACCAAATATCTGATTGAACACGGTTACAAGACAGACGTGGCCGTCGTGACTGAGCCATACGGCGCTCATCACATCGTCACCAAACACGCAGGAATGGTCGACTTCGCATTGCACATCAAAGGGCGGCATCCCGACACCAGCGACGTCAATGGCGTTGACGCCATACCCCAGATGATGAAGGCCATCGCGGCAATTTACGACACCAATTTGACTCACAAACCGTGGGACATCGAAGGACTGCCGTGGCTCAAAGTCGGGTCTGTTTTTGGAGGCAGGGGCGAATCCTACGATCTACGCTCAGTCGCTCGCAACTCTGATCTATGCACCGCATTCATGGGCATCAGCACGGTGCCCGGAATGTCGGCTGCAACCATCAGACGCGACCTGGAGACGTCTCTCGACAAACTCAAAGCCGCCGACCCAGATTTCCAATACGAGTTGGTGAACCCAATTGAGCGAAAGTTCAACACCTGGATTCTGGACCATCCTCCGATGGACATGCCTGTGGATGAAGAGATCGTCCAAACAATCGCTGGAGCCTACAGGCAAGTAACCGGTGACGAGCCTCAGGGCATCGGCCTGCCTTCGTCGCCATTGAGCGCGAGGTACGGTGATGACGACGCCCACCTGTGGACGGCTGGAATCCCTGCGCCTATTTATGGGCCTTCGGGAGGCACTTATGGCGAGGACTACACGCTAATAGACGAGATGGAGCTTTGTAGCAAAGTGCTGGCGTTGACGGCGTTGGATGTGTGCAGATGACTTCTCCCGTCATCGATATTACTCGAAAACTTCCAGCATCAGATCAGTGGGCGTTCCTCCATTGAGGTCGCTCAAATCCATCGAACAAGCGGCCACGACAACAAGAAGCTCCTCCAGCGCTCTGAACTGGATGTAATCTCCTGGTTTTGCCGCGGACTCTCGAACCTCCCAGCGTCCGTCCAAGTCTACGATAGGCGTGTTCTGAAACAGGTTCACTGGGTCTGGATTGCCGTCGACATCCACATCGAAATCCTTCAAAGTGGAGTTTAGATTGTCCCGACAACTGGGGTGGTTTTTCGCGCCCATCAACTCGTATAGATTATTGTCGCAGGCAGGCATCAGGAGGTCATGGACGCCAACGGTGTCCTCCTCAATCAAAAGCAACGGCCTCCGATGCGTGCTGTACAGCGGCTTCCCGACCTCTGGATACAGCCGTCCCAGACTCCTTAGAGTGTAACTCGGCGAAAGATACTCGCCGCGAGAGCCAGGAATGAACGCGAAAAGGTCGCCGACCTGCTTCCCCTGGAGGCACGTGACCCTAACCCGCTGGTCGCGAAGAACTGTGACACCTCCACCGGTCTGAGGCAGGATGTGGACTTGCGAGATAGGCGTAGTTTGTGCAGACATTGATGCTTCCTTCGTTTGTTGCCGCCGTCACGTCGCGCCATTCTGAGATCGCAATCGAAGAATCGCATCGTGAATAGGACGACAGTTGTTGTCCACGCGACCAGATGCTTCGCCTCGACTCAGCATGGCACGGCTGTATCAATGGGGTTTTACGCCTCAGTAGGCACAGGCAACCCAGCGACCTTCAGTTGGACCCGTCCCACCGTGTTCCATGATGTGAAATACAGCGTTTTCCAGTCGTCGCCGCCAAACGCAACGTTGGTAGTCGCCCCCTCGCCATGAACGATGATACCCAGATGCTTGCCAGTCGAGTCCATGACCCAGATCCCACCGGAGCCGCCGCAATAAACGTTCCCGTCAACATCCACTTTCATACCGTCGGGAACGCCTGCACGGTAGCCGCTCAAGTCGCGGAACATTCGATCCGACGCTAGAGCCAACATTCCGTTGGGTTGCATATCGAAGGCTCGTATGTGGCGTCGGCGTGTGTCGTTGATATACAGAATGCTCTCGTCAGTGTTGAATGCCAGTCCGTTGGGCACAACGAAATCTTTCACCATAAGCGTCAGCGTGCCCAGGTCGGGAGTGACCCGATATACACCTGCGACATCCAAGTCAACATCCGGGCCAGGTGCGCCGGGGTCAGTGAAATACAGGCACCCGTCGGATTTTACGATGACATCGTTTGGACGATTCAGCCGCGTGCCTCGGTAATTGTTGGCGACAACCGTAACGCTTCCGTCGTGTTCGTATCGGATGACGCGCCGTGTTTCGTGTTCGCAGGCTATCAATCTGCCCTGAAGGTCACGCGTCAGGCCGTTGGCATGGTTTGACGGCCGAAGAACCAGCGAAACGCCGTCGTCCTCGGACCACTTCATACGACGATTGTTTCCAATGTCGCTGAAGAGGAGGTATCCGTCTTCTTTCCACCACAGCGGTCCCTCAGCCGGGCCGGCGTCTCCGCCGAAACCTCTAGCCAATTCCTCAATCACCTGATCCGTCGCCACGACACTCTCTAGATCGGGCGAAATCTGTTCGATGGGCATTTATCTTGTCTCCTGTCGATGGAGTAAGTTATCGGGCTGGCTCACGCCATCGTTGATTCTTGCTTTTCAATCGCTTTGGCCTTCTCGGCCTCACGTGCCGCGCAGAGTTCCCATAGCTCCAGATTAACTCGGGCGTTCTCGTCTACGGGGACGTCGATCATCATGGTGGTTCCAGGATAAGGGACTGCGGCGGTTCCCCGCGCAACCCCTTCGGCGAACAATCGGCGAGTCTCTCGGAAGAATTCCAGCCGGTCCGCTGGCGGTGCGAACGCGGTGTTGCATTGAACCACCCAACTTGGGTCTGGGCATATAGCGCCCGCGAAACCGAGATTCTTTCCTCTAAGGGCCTGTTGGTAAATTTCGTCGGCATCGTCGAATTGAGGCAGAACTCCGTAGGGATGGCTGATGCCTATCGGCTGAACTTTCGCCGCTCTAGTTTCGACGACTATTCGACCTTTTGCATACACAAATGGGTCAAAATCCGCGTAGGGAATGATGCCCATGTTTCGGCACAGATTCAACTCGTCGAGACCGGAAGAGCATACACGGGGGCTTGCTGTCACGATCTCGCGGATATTCCAGACTCCTGTCCCCGAATCAATCAGCGCGATGATCTGCAACACGCCGGAAGCGATGCCTCGACCCGTCTCCAATTCAGACAATATCGAGTCTGCTTCCTCTATATCTGCGCTCGTCTCTGCGCCCGGATACACGATTCCTTTCAGGCCAGGGCAAACCGAAGCCTCGATGTCGGCGCGAGCCAATGCCTTGTTGGGAAGCACAAACACGTCAGCGCCGCCCCTGCAGGCATGTCTTACGGACTCTTTTACGAGACTTCTAGCGCGGGATCGGTCATCCTCGGATTCGATGCCGGTCAGGTCAAGAATTACGGAGTCGGCGTTGTGAGTCCACGAGGTCTCGACCTTCTCTCTGTCGAGCACAGGGACCAGAAGATGTGACCTCCTCACGAACACTTTCATGTTTGCTCCCTGAAGTTTAATTCTGTTCGTCCAGTTCGGCGGCAGTTTGTTCTCTGGCGGCAGATTTTTCGGCATCTCGATGGGCGCAGAGACTGGCCCACTCGATAAGTTCCTCGGCTCTAGCGGCCTCATACTTGTCAACTATTCGTCCGTCCATGTCACCTTCGGTCTCGCCGCGCTGGTCTAGTTCAGCGAAGAATGACAGGACGCGATGGGCGTCCTCAACCTCATTTACCGTCGGCGTGAGTCCCAGGTTCTGAGGAGCCACCACGTTCGGATGCAGGCCTCCGCCAGTTCTCAGGCCAGCCTTTCGACTCGCCTCTGCGCGCTTGATCGAAAGCTCCGCGTTGCCGACGTTGCCTGTGGTGTCTGACATAAAGACTCCGCCTTCGCGTTCCAGACCTAGCGCCAACGCAATCAACTCTCCCTCGCCGCGATTGTAAACAAACTGATCGAACCCGACGAACATCTCGATGCCCATATCCATTGACATATCGTATCCGGTCCCGCCTCCGAAAGCGTCAATGCGCGGACTGGCCGAGGCTATCTCATAGGAGTTAGCCACACCCAACGTCGTCTCGACCGTCGCGCCTATACGCACCGTTCCCGGCCTGATGCCTCGGACTCGTTCCAACTCGGTTATCAAAGCGTCGAGATGGCGAATCTGTGCTCCCGTCTCAGCCTTGGGAAAATTTATCTGTTTGACCCCCGGCCACACCGCTGCTGGCACATCGGCGTCGGGATAGGCGCAATTGATCCGAATATTTATCTCGGCGGCGCCTTTTTGGCCCTGAACGATAGCGTGCCGAACCTGTGATCGCGCGTAATCCTTTTGAGACTGCGGCACCGAGTCTTCAAGGTCGAAATTCAGATAGTCGCAATCGCGAGTCCACGACCTGTCAACAAAACGAGGGTTGTTGATGGGCATCGTCAGCCCTGAGCGGCGCACTGGTCTGGGCATCTTTTTCATCCCCTGAAAATTACTGGTTCCTTTGTGCGGTCACGATAGACTTTGATCGGTCTCGATTTTGACACTCCTCAGACCATGCGATCAGGTCTGAAGCTATACCCGATATCGGCGAATAAGTTGGCTCTGTCGTGATGACTTCTTCGGCATGGGACACTTCATCTGCTGAAGGCGTGTATCCCGTGTTCAGAGGTTTCACCTGACGCGCCCTCATGCACAGACCACCTCGGAATCCTGCCATTCTTCCGTCAATCGCCGCCTGTAGAGTGTCATCATAGCCAGCAACCAGGCCACGTGAAGTCGCTCGCCACCATGCCCCCACAGGCTCGACGTTTAGGGCGTTGGCAATGACGATCAAACGCTGCATCAGGTATTCCATCTGATGGAGGTCTCCTGACGGCTCTCCCCGAAGATCCATCACCAGGTCGGCGCGGCCCAGACTTATCGACTTTACCCGATTACTGGCCTTGAGAAGTTGTTGTGCGTCCCAGTTGCCCCGTCCGGTGTCGAGCGAGAGATGAATCTCTAACGCCTGTTCTGGACCTCGCGGGTCGTCGGCTTCGCGCACGTCTCCGACCGGGGGAGGCTTGACGACGCCTCGTTGGGATTCGAGGTCAGTCAATATGCTGTCGGCGTCCATTACCTGCTCAACGTTGGTAACCCCGGGTAACACGATTCCGGTCAAACCGCGCCATACAGAAGCAACGAGATCAGCGTAGATCAACTCGATGTCGACACGCACAAACACTTCGGAGCCAGCATCACGCATGTCGGATATGGCGTCTCGGATATTGTCTCTCGCCACGTGCTTGCTAGAATCGTGAACGGTGTCCTGAAGGTCTAGCACGACGACATCAGCGCTGGAACTCGCGGCCTCGGCCAGTCGATCATTGTCGTGAGCCGGAACTATGAGCCAAGAGCGTCTAACCGAGCCTCTCACACGCTAGCCTTTTCGGACTCTCGGATCACGGGAAAAACTTCTTTTCCGAACAGCTCTATGGAACTCATCACCTTCTCATGGGGGATGGTTTCGGTCTGCATAATCATCATCACCTGATCCACGCCGATATCCTCGTACAGTCGGATAGCCTTGATGCAGCTCTCTGGATCGCCGCCAATTATGACCCCTCGATCTGCCAGGGTGTTGGCGTCGAGTTCAGAGATGGCCGCACGCGCAGCGCCGGGGCCGGAGTCTAGGGAAATCCCGGCTTCAGCCGCCTGTTCTTTGTGGGCTTCATCGGACTGTCTGAGCCATCGACCAAAATCCGCCTCCAGGTGCTCTGGCACGCCTCCCCAGGCCTCCAAAAGCTCCTCGTAGGCCCCAACTCGGCCTGCGATATAGGGCTTGTCCGGCCCGAAGAAAGTCTTCATGGACTCTGCGGCTGTCTCTCTGGCCTGTTGATTGTCGGGGCCACAGAAGGCGTGAACGTTGTTGGCCCAGTAGTTGTTAACGAAAGCGCCCACCGGTTTGGCATTCTTGATGTTCTCTTTGTACGTTTTGACGTGTTCTTCCAGTATGGTAGTCGCATATGACGCCGAGGACAGCACTCCAATGCCTCTCTCAGCCGCAAGTCGGAAGCTGTCCGTCTGAGTGCAGGCCAGATACATCCGAGGGTGCGGTTTCTGGAAGGGTTTGGGCAGAACTCGTCGGGGTGGCACGTTCCAGAACTCGCCCTCCCAGGAGAATTCGTCCGACTGCCATATCTGAGGCAGCATGGCCAAAGATTCCTCCCACATTGCGCGGGTGTTTCTGGGATCAACGCCCAACCCGGTCTGCTCGTAGGCGTTGGATCGTCCGGTCCCGAACTCCACTCGACCATCGGTCAACTGGTCGACCATCGCCACGCGTTCAGCAATGCGAACAGGGTGCGCGTGGGGAAGGATCGACACTCCGAATCCAATCCTGATATTTTTGGTGCGCTGACTCAACGCCCCGAACATGACCTCTGGGCAGGGCGACCCGGAGAATCCGGTGAGAAAATGGTGCTCGACGAACCACAGGTTATCGAAGCCCACCTGGTCTGCCAATTCGCACTGTTCCAGAGTTTCCTTGTACAAAGTGTTCCAGTCAATATCAGTGCCCTCATAGGGTCGTTGCATCTCGTATAGCAGTCCAAACTTCATTTCTCTGCCCCCTTTTTAAAATTGGCATTGGAGTTCGGGGCCATTGTACTCCAAACTCTCCTTCTGTGAGACACGGGGATTGTCGCGATAAATCAGGGCGCATATGATGGACAAAATCTATGAGTATCATCTGCGACCACAAGAAAACATGACTAAAAGGAGAATTAATATGGCCCGCACACCTACCGTGACCCGAGACCAGGTGCCTGAGAAATTCAGGGACGCATTCGACGCCGAGACGTCGGACAACGGAGGCCCCATCGACAGCGGGCCTGGGTCGGCTATGATCCATAGCCCGGAGATGCGGCGCCGCGCCAACCACCTCGTCCACTACCTCCGCGATGAGTCCGAACTGCCCCAGAGGGTATTGGAGCTTGCCAAGCTAATCGCAGGACGGGCGATGGACTGCGAGTTCATATGGAACGCCCACGCCGCATGGGGTCGAAGGGAAGGCCTTAGCGACGCCTTGGTCGGCGCGCTCAGAGACAAAAAACCGCTGCCTCCGGCGCCAGCAGATGAACAGGCTCTGATCGACTTCGGCACGGAACTGTTCGCAACAAAGCGCGTCAAACAGGAGACTTTCGATGCAGCAA
>Ga0208336_1000960_pt1 | contig 10368 bp, 11 predicted proteins | sample DeeseametaMP0372_FD_184212 | JGI IMG/M metagenome (GOLD analysis project Ga0208336, IMG submission 184212) | Marine microbial communities from the Deep Atlantic Ocean - MP0372 (SPAdes) | ecosystem: Environmental > Aquatic > Marine > Oceanic | place: East of Porto Seguro, South Atlantic Ocean...
ATAAGGAACGGGTCTTTTTAAACCAATGACATTTTTTACTCCTCTTGCAAGCCAATCCTCGTGTTTTAAAACTGCAATCACAATTTCAGAGATAAGAAGTGTTGCTATTGCTAAATAATCTGCTCTAAGACCCAAAGCAATTTTTCCTATTACATATGCTATTGATGCTGCAAATAACGCACCTACAATCCAAGAGAAAATTATTGGTAGACCTAGTCCACCAAGAAAGCCTGTTGTAGCTGGACTAACAGCTTCAATAGATTCAATTGCAGAACCAGAAATTAATCTTAAAAATATGAGTCCTATGATAATTAACAATGCAATCCCAAGATTCCTTTTATTTGATTTCCTATAATTTTTTAATATGGAACGAATGGCAAATATGAGAAATACAATTAAAAATAAACTCAAAATCATATTCAATCCACCAACTTGCCAAGCTTCTCTAACAGGTGGCACTGAAACCAATACAGCAGCCAGCCCTCCTAAGGCGACATAGCCCATTATTCCAAAATTAATTAATCCCGCATATCCCCACTGAATATTTGCACCCATGGTCATGACGGCTGATATTAAACAAAGATTTAGTATTGCAAGTGCAACTCCCCAAGATTGAAGTATGCCAACAAGTATAATTAATAGTCCCATGATTATATAAGCGGTAAAAACATTTAAATATTGTCTCATGAGTCTCTTCCTTTAAAAATACCCGATGGTCTAAATAATAAAACAATAACTAAAATTGAGAATGACACTGCAAATTTATAATCAGTAGACAATAATTGAATTAAGTTGTTAGGTTCTAAACTTTCTGGAAGAAGATAAGCAAAAAATTTCTTATACGCGTAAGTTATAACTATTTCAGAAAAAGCGATTACATATCCTCCTAGAAAAGCACCTAAAGGATTTCCAATGCCTCCTACTATTGCTGCTGCGAAAATAGGTAAAAGGTTATTAAAATATGTAAACGGTTTGAAACTTTTATCTAAACCATACAAAGTTCCTGCAACGGTTGCTAAAATAGCCGCTATAATCCAGGTAATCATTACTACTCTTTCTGGACTAATCCCTGACAATAAAGACAGTTCTTCATTATCCGAATATGCTCTCATGCTCTTTCCGGTTTTAGTTTTGTTTAAAAACCAAAACAATATTAAAGCAACTATGATTGTAATAAATAAAGTTAAGACTTGTGTTGACTTAATTGCTAAACCCTCATTCAGTCCTGTCATTTCTTTAAATTCATTAGCTCTTATGATGAATCTTTCGCCATCAAAAAATCTTCGATCGAAAGGTCCTATAATGATTCTAACAACCGCATTTATTACAAACATCACTCCAATACTAACCATAGCAAGTGTAACTGGAGGACTTTTTTTAATTCTGTAATAACTAAAAACAAATTTATCAATCAGCAGGCTGAACAAAATTGTAATAACTATTGCAAACGGTATGGCAAGTAACGCTGTTGGTAAAACCCCAAGACTAATTCCGATAGATTGGAAATACCAAGTGAACAAAATTGTAAACATGGTTCCAAAAGCCATTAAGTCCCCATAAGCAAAATTAGCAAATCTTAATATTCCATAGATTAGAGTTACTCCAATTGCTCCAAGAGCTAATTGAGATCCATATGAAAGAGCAGGTACAATTACAAAATTTGAGAACAATACTAAAGCATTTACAGAATCCATATTATCCACCTAAAAATGATCTTCTAACTTCGGGATCGTTTAATAGTTCTTTGCCTGAACCAGAAAATTTATTTTCGCCTGTTACTAATACGTATCCTCGATCTGCAATACTTAGAGCTTGCCTAGCATTTTGCTCAACCATTAGAATTGCTACGCCAGTTTCTCGAACTTTAATGATGTGATTAAACAATTCATCCATCACAATAGGAGATACACCTGCTGTTGGTTCATCCAGCATTAAAACAGAAGGTTTGATCATTAACGCTCTTCCTAAAGCAACTTGTTGTCTTTGACCTCCAGATAGTTGACCAGCCAATTGATTTTTTTTCTCTTTTAAAATTGGGAATAGTCTATAAATTTCATCAAGTGTATCTTGAAAGCTTTCTTCTCTTAAATACGCACCCATTTCTAAATTTTCCTCAACGGTCATGCCTGTAAATACATTTCTAGTTTGTGGAACAAAGGAGATCCCCTCTTTAACTCGATCTTGCGGACTTAAATTTGAAATATCTTTTTCATTTATTTTGATTATCCCTTGACGAAGATTTAACATTCCAAGCAATGCTCTCATTGCTGTTGATTTTCCAGCTCCATTGGGTCCTAAAATTGTAACAATTTCACCTTTGTCTACACTGATTGTACAAGAATTAATAATATCAGGGCCTCCATAACCACCCGTCATTTTTTCACCAGAAAAATAAGTCATGTCAATTTTTTTCTTTCTCAATTACTGTTCTTCGACCCAAATAACTTTCAATCACTTGTTCATTATTTTTAACTTCGTCTGCAGTTCCTTGAAATAAGACAGATCCTTCTGACATAACTATTACTGGATCACACATTCGACTTATTAAATCCATGTCATGTTCGATCATACAAAACGTATAACCTTTTTCTTTGTTGAGTCTTAAAATTGAATTACTAATCTCTTTTAATAAAGTTCTATTAACTCCTGCTGCAACTTCATCTAGCAAAACGATTTTTGCATCCACCATCATAGTTCTTCCAAGTTCTAGAAGTTTTTTTTGACCTCCTGATAAATTACCCGCAAGCTCATTGGATAAATGTTTAAGATTTAAAAACTCAATTACTTCTAATGCTTTTTCTTTTATTCTTTTTTCTTCTTCATTTACAATTTTAGTTTTGAACCAAGCATTAATAAGATCTTCGCCGGATTGGTTACCCGGAACCATCATTAAGTTTTCTAGAACAGTTAAATTTGTAAATTCGTGAGCAATTTGGAAAGTACGGAGTAATCCTTTAGAAAATAATTCATGGGAAGCGACTCCAGTAATATCTTCACCGTACAAATGAACTTTTCCCTCGCTTGGCTTTAAATTACCCGCAATTAAATTAAATAAAGTTGTTTTGCCTGAACCATTGGGACCAATAACACCTGTGATCGATCCTTTTTTAATCTTTATAGAACAATTTGAAACTGCAGCAAGCCCTCCAAAATATTTTGAAAGTCCATCAACTTGCAGAATATTTTCATAATCTGACTGCATAAAAAACTATACTTTGTTTAATCTTTTAAGAATACTATTAAGAGACTTTTCTAAAGATCTGTAAAAACCGGCTTTTCTCAATTGATTTAAGGCTTGTTCGTTTAAACCTTTTGGTGTTTGTGAATCTTTAACTAAATATTTTAAATCTCTTTTTGAATTCATAACCGAATCTTCTGATAACGCGACAAAGAGAGAAGTTATATATTTCTGAGCTTCATTTCTTTTAATCCCTCTTTTAACCAACCAATCGGATAAAACTTTTAATAGTTCATAAAATGGTGCCATCATTCCTGAAGTTACCCAGAAATTTTTTGAAGATTTTTCATTTTTAATCTCAACCGTTGTACCTAGTTTATTAAAAAAACTTTTTACCTGTTTATCAGGCGGACAAATAGGCACTGGTCCTTTTCGAATTGAAATTGGAGGAAGTGGAATAGCCCTAATAATCTTAACCTTTTTACCAATGGCTTTTTTAAGTTGAGCTAAATTAATTGTAGCAATAAAGCTTATGACTATTTGGTTAGATCTAAATTTTAAATTAGGTATTATTTTTTTTCCAACTTTGGGTGTAACTGCTAAAAAAACCCAATTGCATGAATTAACTATTTCTTGATTGTTTTTAGCAATAGAAACTTTTTTAAATTGTCTCTTAAGTCTCTGAGCTATACTTCTGTTTCTTGGAGAAATAAGTATCTTTTTAAAAGATATCTTTGAACTACATATTCCAGTAATTACAGATGATGCAATTTTTCCAGATCCTATAAAACCTAACTTCATAAATTATTTTTTGAAACTTTTATAAACTTGCCAACTAACAAGCAAAATAGTACCACCAAGTATAACGGCTGTTAAGGGACGATCCCATAGAAAATTGAACGATCCATCACTTATTATTAATGATCTTCTTAAATTTTCCTCCATCATTCCTCCCAAAACAAAAGCTAAAATTAATGGTGGCATTGGAAAATTATACAACCTTAAGAAGCACGCAAGTACGGCTAACCCAATCATCAAAAATATATCGAAGGTGTTGAATGATATTAAATAAATTCCAGCTACCGAGAAAAATAAAATTAAAGGGACTAAATAATTTCTAGGTACCGCTAATAATCTTGCAATGTATGGGATTAATGGAAGATTTAAAATTAGAAGAATAACCATTCCAATATACATCGACATAATAACGGACCAAAAAACTTCAGGATTGGTCATATAAAGTCTTGGACCTGGCTGTATACCAAAGGCAAGCAAGGCTCCTAACATTACCGCTGTTGTTCCACTTCCTGGAATTCCTAAAGTTAATAAAGGTACAAATGCTCCTGAGCAAGCTGCATTATTTGCAGTTTCTGGAGCTGCTAAACCATGAACGCTACCTTTGCCAAATTTTTCCTTTTCCTCTTTGCTGACAAAATTTTTTTCCATACCATAAGCAAGAAACGATGCAATTGTTGCTCCTGCACCTGGCAAAACACCTATAAGAAAACCAATAACCGATGCTCTTGGAATAGTTTTCAGCATTTTATTTCTTTCTTCTTTATCTAGCCGTATGGATCCTAACTCGGAAAAAGATATTGCTTTTACAGCTTTACTTGGATCTTTATCTCTAAAAATAATCATCAATGCTTCACTCATAGCAAACATCGCCATAGCAATTAAAATAAAACTAATTCCGTCCGCTAAACTCATACTATTAAAGATAAATCTTGGAATATCTGAAAGGGAGTCTTGACCTACTGTTGCTAACATCAAACCAAGAACCGCCATCATAATAGCTTTTAAAAACTGATCTTTTGCAGAAAAAGCTGAAACAGCAGTTAATCCTAAAACCATTAAGGCAAAATAATCTGGTGATCTAAATGCTAAACTTACTTTTGAAAGCATTGGTGCAGCAATCAACAAAAAAATTGCAGCAATTGTACCTCCTGCAAAAGAACTATAAGCAGCTATTGCCAGAGCTTTGCCCGCTTTACCTTGTTGTGCCATTGGATAACCATCAAAAGTTGTTGCTACCGTTCCAGGAATTCCTGGTGCATTAATTAATATTGATGAAGTTGAACCCCCGAATACCGCCCCATAATAAACTCCAGCCATTAAAATTAATCCAGTCGAAGGATCAAATCCATATGTGATTGGTATCATAAGTGCAATTGCAGTCATGGGACCTAATCCTGGAAGCATACCTATAATGGTTCCAATAACACACCCAAACATCACCATAAAAAGATTAGTGAAAGATAAAGCTGTTTTTAGACCTAATAAAATTCCTTCAATCATCCTATGACTCCAAGGGATTTAAGAATTGGATCGGTTAGATAAATGTCTAATAGTCCGTGAATTAAAAACATAAAAATGGCTACAAAAGGAAAGGAAAGCATAAACATTCTTAGCCACCTTCTCTCTCCTAGAAAATAATAAGATGATATTAAAAATAAAGATGTGCTTAAAAAGAAACCAACAGATCTTATGGTTAAACCATAGATAACCATTATTAAAATTAAAACTAAAGTTTTTTTATAATTTAAGAATTGTTGGTCAACTTCTTCACTAGTTTTTTCTGGTAAAGCAATTTTTAAACCAGCAATAAACATTCCAAAATAACCTAGATAAATTGGAAATGTTTTGGCATTAAATGCTGCATCTTCATCAAATGAAAAAACGCGAATTTGGTATGCGGTATATAAATAAAAAGCTGAGAAAATAAAAAAGAGCAGTGAGATTATTTTAACTGTACTAATCTTCACTGCTCTTCCTATGCGTTAATAATCCTATTGGATTATATAACTCCTAATTTTTTCATAAGAGCTGTCATTTCTATAGTTTGAGCTTCTAAAAACTTAACAAACTCTTTATCTGGGTTATAAATATTTACCCAAGCATTACGTTTTCTAACAGCTTCCCATTCAGGTGTTTTTTGAACATCACCTAGCATTTTAGCAATTTCTTTTTTCATGCCTTTGTCCATTCCTGGAGGTCCAAAAAATCCTCTCCAGTTAACGAATTGAACATCAAAACCTTGCTCTTTTAATGTTGGAACGTCAGGTGCATCAGCTACTCTTTCTGGTGCGGTAATACCAATAATATTTACTACGTCTCTTGCACCCATAACTTCACCTAAACCAGTTGAAAGTATTTGAGTTTCTCCTGATAGAAGTCCAGCTAAAGCCTTTCCTCCTGCATCATAAGGAACATAAACAACATTGTTTGGATCCGCTCCAGCTACTTGAAAAGCCAATGCGCCAATTAAATGGTCCATACTTCCTCTAACAGATCCACCAGCCATTTTAATTGACTTTGGATCTTTATTGTAAGCAGCAACGACATCAGCAAATGTCTTATATGGTGAGTCTTTTGCTACAGCGATCGCTCCATAATCACCTATGACACCAGCTATAGGCTCAACATCTTTGTAAGAAAGAACACTATCTCCCGTCACATAACCTTTGTGTCTTGTAATTGATCTTAAAACCAAAGGAGTTGATTGAACTAAAATTGTATTTTCTGGTTTCGTATTAATCAAAAAAGATAGAGCTTTTCCTCCTCCTCCACCTGACATATTTTCAAATGAAGCACTTTTCAAAAAACCAGCTTTAATTAAAGCTTCGCCTGTTCCTCGTGCTGTTCCATCCCAGCCACCACCCGCTCCACCACCTATCAAGAAGTGCAATTTATCTATTGCAAATGAAGTAGATGGAATTGATAAAGCTAAAATAGAGGCAAAAAGAATGGCTACTAATTTTTTAAATTTACTTAGCATATTTCTCCTCTCTTAATATATTAATATATTTTCTAATTAAATTTTAAAGTTAATGGAGAGTCAAGGATAAATAGATCTTATAATGAATAAGAATATTGCAATACCTTTGAACTTTGAAAATATAAAACTTATTTTTTCAAAAGAATTTTTATTTGTTATTTTAATTTCAGTTCCCAGTGCCTTAGTTGCAGATTTCTTACACATACCTATTCCTTGGATGTTGGGGCCTATGATTGCAACATCAATAGCTGCACTAAGTGGACTTAAAATTATTATGCCAAGAATTATTTTAAGTTTTATCTTAATCCTTTTGGGCTTATATATCGGTAACTACATTGATCAAAATCTAATTAATCAAACAGGACAATGGTTTTGGACTTCACTTGTCATGCTTGGATACATTATTTTAAGTGTGTTTTTTGTATCAAAATATTTAGAAAAATTTTCAGGTTATAATAGAAAAACTTCTATTTTTTCTGCTGCTCCAGGAGCTTTGGGACCATTATTAATTTTGGCTGAACATGAAAAATCAGATCTTTCAAAAGTTGCAACTTCACATCTAATCAGATTAATTATTATTATTACTTTGTTTCCATTCGTAGTGGACAATTTTTCAAAGTTAAGTCCTAATTCTCTAGTTGAATTTAACTTTTTAAACCAAAATCATTTTGATTTACTAATTCTTTTTGTTGCTTCTATCATTTTAATTCTAATATTTGATAAATTTAAAATCCCAGCTCCTTTATTATCTGGAACGTTGGTTGCAAGTGGAATATTGCAAATAGCTGACGTTGCATCTTACAAACTTCCAGATCAAAGTATTAACTTTTGTTTATTAATTTTAGGAGCTTCTGTTGGATGCAAATTTGCAGACAAATCATTAAAAGAAGTAATAAAAAATTCATTTCATAGTTTTATTGCAACTTTTTTTCTTGTTGTACTGGGAGTTATTGCTGCAGTAGTAGCTGGATACTTTGTAGATAAAAATTTCTTCACTCTTCTTTTATCTTATTGCCCTGGTGGAATTTATGAAGTTGCGGTAATTGCTATTGCTTTTGATTTAGATCCTGATTTTGTTTCATTTCATCATATCATTAGATTGTTAATGATATTGTTTATTGTGCCATTAATTCTAAGATTAATTAACAAAAAAGGATCCTCTAATCCTTAGTAATTCCCTACTTAAATTTTTATTTTCTTTAAAAGGTTTTCTACCATGCAACCAAAAATAATTGTTGGCAAATACTGTAGATCCAGGAGGTAGTGCTGTTGTTACCTTATTTTTACTTTCTTCAAGAGCATCAGATAATTTTTGAAGAAAATTGCCTTGTTCCATACTTTGAGGTTCTGGAAACTGATCAATATAAGATATTTGAGGGCGTCCTTTTGAATCCTCAGAAAAAACTGGATGCTCTATTTTATAATCTACGTTTTTACTTTTAGGTGAACTCCATACAAATTTTTGTTTTCCTACCGGATCATTGGAAAGTTCTTTGCAATGTTCCCAGTCATCTAAATGTAAAAACACGCTTTCACCACCTTTTGCATTTTTTTCCTCTATTTTAGTCATTAATATCCAGTCGGTTTTTTGATTAACATAGGTCCCGTCAGTATGAAGATCCATACTTGCGTAAGCTTTTCTTAGGTAAGAATCGCTTTTATCTTCGTGTTTGACGAAAAAACGCGCATAATATTTTGAGGACATATGATCAAAGTTAGGTATACCAATTAAATGCGCTAGTCCCGTCGCTAGCTTAACAAGAAAAATATCATTAAACTTTTTATTAACTAATTCCAGCATAATTAATAAACAACCTGTACTTCTATCGGTTAATATAGAGTGAATTAATTTACTGAGTTTATTTGAAAATAATTCATCTAAACTCTTTGCAAGGGTAAATCTTGTAAAAGGTTTATATTCAAGCGCTGTAATGTCAAACTTGTGAAATGGGAATATTAGCTTATCTAAGCTCTCTTCTTTTATTTTAATATTGATTATTCTTTTTGATTTTTCGTTAGTAGATATTTCAATTCCAGGTATTTCTTTCACTAATTTTTATCTTTTTTGTTTAATAGTTCTATTATTGTATCTAGTTTTTTTTGAACAATCTTTATATTTTTATAAGGAACAAAATAAATAAAAAGTCCCAATGCTATTAAAGCTAATATCCAAATTGTTATTGTGTTCATTTATTTAAAAGTGGTAGCACTATAGTTTAAAAGTGGAAATGAAAAATTCCTTAACAAGCCTAGTAACTTTTTTAGCTGCTTCTTCGTCATATTTGTTCGTTCCTACTTTGGTTACACAAGATTTATCAAATATTATAGTTGGACTTACATAACCACGCTTATTACCACCCTTAGAATATTTAAATAATTTCTTTATTTTCTTTTCTTCTGCGCTGGCCAACCATTCATTAAAACCAACTTGCGTTAATATTTGTTGAAAACCCTCTCCTAGATTTTCTTCGTTTAGTACTGAACTATCAGTATTTTCTTCAAAGTTACATTGAGAAAAAAATCGACCCTTTTGTTTAAACGTTGTTTGAGGACCATGTTGAGTAGTGATCTTTGCATCAAAAGCATGGTGTACGCCTGGATAGACCGTAATTGTTATATCTTTTCCTTTTAAATGAAGGCGCTCAACGTATTTTACACATGATTCAGCTGAACCGTATTGGTCCAAATCGCCTATATGAATACGGATTGGTTCATCACTCATTATATCGTCTTCTACATATTTAAAATTACATACCGGATACATCGGTACACTTGCAGCAAATTCTAATCCAGGTGCTCCCCACATTTTTTGAAATCGTTTAACGCTTTGATAGAGGCATCCTATGCCTCCAAGTGAAGATCCCAAACATCCAATGCGAGCTGGATCAATACGAGGATGTTTCGATAAAAGTTCTAACGCTCGACGGGCATCTACAATTCTAGTTATACCCTTGTGTACATCATTGCAATTTGGAATTGCTTTTTTAAACGTCTTTTTACATTTACGACGTGGCCAGTTACTGTCCACCATAAATGTTGCAAGACCCATACTGTTAAATACACTCAGCCATTGTTCTTCGGCATTGTGGATTCCACCCCCGCCATGCAATACAACAACAACTGGAACGTTTTTGTCTGGTGCATTAGCTGGAAAATTTAATGTTCCCCAAACTGTTTTTGTTTTTTCAGGTACTTTTCCGTTTAAAAAATCTTTAACAGTAATTACAGGAATAGACTGAAACTCAATTTTTGTGCCTTCCCCTTTCCATTCTTTGGGTTTGGGGTGTCCCTCAGACAATACTGTGGTTGGTATAAAAAAATTTAAAGCAAATAAAAAAGCTGTAATAAAAATAATAATTCGTGTTTTCATTATCCTCCAAGGAATAGTCTACCAACATCAGGATTGTTGAGC
>Ga0208336_1000972_pt1 | contig 10271 bp, 10 predicted proteins | sample DeeseametaMP0372_FD_184212 | JGI IMG/M metagenome (GOLD analysis project Ga0208336, IMG submission 184212) | Marine microbial communities from the Deep Atlantic Ocean - MP0372 (SPAdes) | ecosystem: Environmental > Aquatic > Marine > Oceanic | place: East of Porto Seguro, South Atlantic Ocean...
GTCAGAAAAGTTACATGTATTATTAACAATAATTCCTGGATTCATGTTAGCGCCATTCATTGCATTCTTTGGTATGGCTGCAATATTTGGGATAACACTAGGTCATTTAGTAATTGCCACAACTTCAAAAGTAGGTGCCATTGATCTTTTATCTCCATTATTCACGTTTTTAGGATTGTTCTTTATTAGGCAATATAAGAGTCCAGGAAATATAATAGGACCACTGATATTCGTATTATTAATATCACTGTGGCTGTCATATGTAGGAATTTCAGTAACAGGATTCAATATGTTGCCGGTAATGTTACTAACGCTAATTACTCAGTTAGGAGTAGTATCTGTAGGATATGTATTTTATCTATTGGCAAAACAACTAAAGATTTTCAAATAAGTTAATTTTTATTACGGCGTTTTTTCATTATACCAAAAACAAGATAGAGGCCCAAGAATATCATGCCAAATCTAAGACCTTGAACAAGTAAACTAGATTTATCTAATGCTGGAAACGGAAAGATAAGGCCTGTAAGTAGGAAAGATAATGCAAAAGTAAAGTTAAATGGTTCTAACCAGTTACGAGCCAACATTGTTTTTATCAGATTGATATTAATTAGGCTTTACTTTTTAAATCATTAAAGCAGAATATCAATATTGAAATATAATTACGGGTGGGTAATTCTTGGACTCGTGATAATAATCAGTAGTTCTATCGCATATGCAGAGATAATTAATAATTATTTTCAGAATCTTACCAATTTAGTACAATATGTGGCTTCATTATACATAATTAGCATATTAATCGGAATGCTAATGATTGTAATACAAATTGAGAAGATATTAATTACACAAAAAAATTTGAAGCTATCTAATAATTTAACCTCAATAAACTTAAAATCCCTCACATATGATCTATTTGCAAAAATGAAATACAGAAGAATATTTATTATTTCTTCAGGATTATATGTAATATTTTTTTCGATAATTTCAGGAATAATCGTTTATCAGCCAGAGATAGTTTTTTCCGACGCTTTTAATGTATCAATACCTTCAATCAAAATAGTCTATTGTTGTGGATCGCCAGGTCAATATCCTAATGTTGCAATCTATATAACAGAACACATAGGAGCAATTTTAATTCCTGTGAGCTTATTATTATTAATCCTAATTTCAGCATTAGTATCCTGGAATGTAATGCTTATGGCATTTGCGTTTAGTAATAGGCCAAAGAATAATGAAAAATGGTTATTGAGTATAGGGGCTTTGACAGGTCTATTTACAGCATGCCCAACATGTGCTGGTTTATTATTGACAAGTATATTACCTGGTTCAGTTGGGATTTCAATAATTACTGGAACTCCCTTATTATTATCATTATCAAATGTATTTTATCAACAGATTTTTCTACTAATCACATTAGTGATTTTAACAATCTCACCATTGATTTTAGTCACAAATATAAGAGAATTATTTGAAAAAGGATGTATTATCGAAAAGACTTGAATAATTAATGAATTTTAACGAGAAAGCAAGGTTTTTATTTTTATAAATACATGATTTTTTCATGGATTGGGAAATACTGTTTCCAGCATTGGCATTTACAATTGCTGGTGCATTTGGTATTTGGGCGTCGTATGATACAAATTTTTTGTTTCCGGCTGATACATTCATTCAAGGCTTGCATGCAACATCGATGTTTGTATTAGCATTAGGTCTACTGTTAATTCCTGGAGGATTATTCAAAGGTGGTACGCCAAGACCAAGAGGTGCAGGATTAGCAGTAATTGTTACATTAGTCACTATGACAACAGCATTGGGCATATTATTTATTATATTAAACTTATAGATTCAATTATGCGAAATAGAATCAAATATATTTTCCCAAAATATTGGATTAATTCATTTATTTTCGTTCTTCTATTCACAGTACTAATTGGAGCAATTGGATCTGCATTCCCGTTGAATGTAGAACAAGTATCAGAAAAATTAAAAGAATATGAAGAATTTATTCCAGACGACATTGATGGAAAGATAATTTTCTTGAATAATTATCGAATTTCATTAATAATGTTATTACCAGTATTGGGATTCGTAATCGGGTTGTATATAATTTTTCAGACAGGAATGATATTTGGAGCAGTAGGTGCGAGTGCAGGGTTTTCTGGAATATTACTATATGGATTAACGGCATTAACCCCATTTTTCTGGTTAGAATTCATAGCGTATGCAGCGAGTATGACAGAGAGTATATACATAATACGCGGATTAGTTAAAAGAAAATTCAAGATAGAATTTACAAGAGTCTTGGCAATAATAATAATTAATTTCGTCTTACTTGGAATAGGAGCTTTAATTGAAATTTTATTTATTTAGATATCATATAATAAATTAATAATCAAAGTACCATTTTTGAAATCGTGTTTCTTAAGTAGAAGATTTTTTGGTATTTTAATTTTTTCAGATAGACCATTATTGCTAGTTATAATAATTTTTCCAGGGATGAATACGACTTTCAGTTCAGAATGTTGTCCAGTAATTTGTGCAATTATATTCAACCCGTTATTAGTGTCTATAGACTCGTAAGTGAATTTGTTTGATGAACGAATTATTCCCAATCCAGGTTGTTTTTTTAGAATTAGTCTTATCTCATTAGACCAATAAAGAAAGATCAATATAGTTAATATACTCAGTACAATTGCAGACAAACCACGTACTGCTCGAGTGATTACTAGAAGTATCAGGCTAACTGCAATCATTGAAAGAAATGCATAGAAATATTTGGAATTAGCTTTGAAAGGGAATCTAATCATTAAGTATACTCAATAGAACTGTTGGTCAAAAATGTTGCTAATTCATGGCAAAAGTTAACATCAGGTCCAATATAATATGAATGTGGCTGTTTTAACGATATCCGGGTTAAGAGGCATAATGGGAGAAGATTTGTTCGGTAATGACATATTAGACACGATTTATAATTTTGTCAGTTCAAAGGAGATAAAAACTTGTGCAATTGGGAGGGATACGAGATCAACGTCAGAAATGCTTCATCAAGTAGTTCTTTCATGTCTATTAGCAGAAGGGTGCAATGTAGAGGATTTAGGAGTAACGTCAACACCATCAGTATTTCGTCATGTTAAAAAGAATAATTTAGACGGAGGAGTATGTATAACATCTTCACATAATCCAAAAGAATGGAACGGTTTAAAATTAATCATTAGGCCAGGAAGAATAATTAAACCAGATGAATTGAATAACAAAAACATAAAGAATTATTCATTCACGGGTACAAAGAAAGAACTAGAAACATGTTATTACGATGATTTACTCGAATTCTTTAAAGACGAGAGATTTCATGGGTTAAAAATAGGTATGGATTTAGGAGGAGGGGCAGCGTGTATATTTGTGAAAGATATTTTTATAAAACTAGGATGTCGGGTTTATACAGTAAATGACTCGTCAGGAACATTTAATCGAATAATTGATCCGACTGAGGATCCATTGAAATCACTTTCAAAATTAATAGTAGAAAATGAGTGCAATGTAGGATTTGCATTTGATGCAGATGTTGACAGATTAGTAATACTAAATGAAAGAGGTGATAAGATCCCTCCTGATTTTTCTCTATTAGCAGGTATAAAATATATTGAACAGAGATTTAAATTGGAAAAAGCGGCAATTAGTATAGACAGTTCCTTATCCATAATCAATTATCTAAAAAAAATCAATTGTGAGATACATACAACACCAGTAGGAGAAATTAGTGTATTAGAAAAGATTCAAAGTGAGAAATGTCAGGTAGGAGGAGAAGGCAGTAGTGGAGGATTTATTTATCCGGAATTTAATTTATGTAGAGATGGAATTCTATTAGCTTTAATGGTTTCGAGGTTAGTGGAGAATTATGGAAATTTAGATAGTATATTCTCGGACATTGAGAAATTTAAACAAAAAAGGATAAAGATAAAGACGAATCCAGAAAATTTCGATGTAATAAAAGAACATTTTTTGAAATTAGATAATGTAACATTCATTGATGGAATAAAGATCACGCCTAATGATGATAAATGGGTATTAATTAGGCCATCAAATACAGAGAAATGCATAAGATTGTCAGTTGAGGCAAATAATGAGAAAGATGCACGGGATTTAATTGATGAATATGAGAATCAGATAAAGAATTTACTCAGTGACTCTACAAGTCATTAATTAAATCGTTAATCAATTTTGAACAGTTCTCAGTTATTGTGTCTAAATGAGTTTGGCTATCAGATTCACTAAATAATCTTATAATAGGTTCAGTTCCACTTGGACGAATTAAAGACCAACTGTTATCATTCCAGAGAATTTTAAGACCGTCAGTTTGATTAATTGTTTCAGATAAAGAAGATGCAATGTTAGAAATAATCGAGTCACGAGAATTAATTGGACAGGAGAATTTAGTCTTGTGCTGATAAAATTGTGGTAAAATAGAAAGATGTTGAGAGAGTTTTTTATCTGAAAAAGACAACAATTCAAGCATAAGTGCAGTACCCATTGCTCCGTCTCTTACGGCAACATGAGGAGAATAAAGGCATCCGCCATTTTCTTCAAAACCGAATTTAGAATCTAATTCTATCATTTTATGTGAAACGTCTACACTACCTACTTTAGTACGATACACTTCAACGTCATATTTTGATGCAATTTTTTCAATTATTTGTGAAGTAGCAATAGTGGTAACAATAGGAGATTTAATACCTTTTTGAATAAGATGTTCTCCTACAAGAGTTCCTGATTTATCACCCCAAAAAACAGTACCAGTTTCATCGCAGAATATACTTCTATCACCATCTCCGTCATATCCAACGCCAATATCTGCATTGTTTTCAATAACAGATTTAGATAGAAAATCTAATGTTTTAGGAGTAGGCTCACCTCCACGTCCAGAGAAATTCCCATCGATATGATTATTTAGAGTGATTACTTCGCATCCAAGATCTTCAGCAATAAATGGGGCACTTAAGGCCTGAGTGCCATTTCCAGAATCGATAACAATTTTTAGTTTACGCTTTTTGATAGACGAAGAATCAACATTTTTTATTACAGAATTGATATAATCAGTTATTACAGAACTATTAAATGTCATATTTCCTACTCCTTGCCAATCTTTTCTTGAATATTTTTTCTGGAAATAGATATCCTCAATTATGTTTTCGTCGGATCTTGAAACTTCAATTCCAGTAGAAGAAATTACTTTGATTCCGTTATATTCAGCAGGATTATGAGATGCAGTAATCATTACGCCGCCGTCAAAAGAATTCTTTGTAATTAATTGAATGCTAGGAGTTGGGGCCATATTAGCAAAAACAACGTTCTTTCCAGATTCCATTAATCCTGCAGAGATAGCACGAGAAATAGAAGGGCTAGAATGACGGCCATCATATCCAACTATTATATTATTGCCTTCAAAAAAGGAACCAATACTCAGACCCATATTTACAATAAAATCAAGGCCGTAGTCCTTACCAGGAATGAATCTAATGCCATTTGTTCCAAAAAGTTTCTTATTAGTCAATTATATCATTAAAAATAGTAAATAAGAAATAAAACGATATCGCAAAGGTAAAATGTAAAAAGAACTTATGGAAATCTTGATATGAACATTGCAGTGTGTATAAAACAAGTACCAGATACAGCGTCACAACTAAAAATTTCAGAAGATAATAAAACAATCGAGGATAATGGAATAAAATATGTAATCAATCCATTTGATGAATATGCACTAGAAGAAGCTCTGAGATTGAAGGATAAAGACAATACTATAAATATTACGGTAATTTCACTTGGGCCAGAACGTGTGAAACAATCTTTAACGAAGGCATTAGCAATGGGAGCCGATGAAGCAATACATCTTCAAACAGATAATTCAATTAATGATTGTATGGCAATAGCTAACATAATCACAAATGAGATAAAGAAGAAACAATATGATCTGATATTATTCGGGAAGAAATCAGTTGATCAAGATAATAATCAAGTAGGAATGATAATTGGAGAAATTAATGGCATACCATGTATTTCAAATTGTTCAGAATTTGTTATAGAAGATAATAAGATTGTAGCAAATAGAGAAGTAGAAGGTTCGATAGAGGTATTTGAAGGAGAATTTCCAGTAATTATAACACATGAAAAAGGTAAAAACGAATTACGATATCCTTCATTAAAAGATTTGATGGCAGCCAAGAAGAAATCAATCAATACAATAGATGTTGATGTTAATGACAATAATAATTCAGAGTTAATTAGATTAGAATATCCAAAGAAGAGAGAAGAAGGGATAATCATTGGAGAAGATAAATCAGCAGTTCCTGAGTTAATAAGAATACTTAGAGAAGAGAGAAAATTAATCTAGGTGATATTTATGTCATGTATACTAACTGTAATTGAATCTAAAAATAAAGAAATTAAGAATTCGGCATTAGAATTACTTTCAGAGGCTAGAAAGATATCATCAAAGAAGAATCTAGACAATAAGGTAATTATTATAGGAGAATATGAGAAGAATAATTCTACGCAGATTAATGAATTTGGGATAAATTCATTGTTAATTGGATCTACAGACAAAATAAGTAAATATTCACCTGAATTATACAGAGATTCATTACTGCATACAATAAATGAATTGAAACCAGAAATAATATTATTTTCAGGTAGTTCAATTGGAAAAGATTTAGCGCCAAGAATAGCAGCCAATATAGGTTATAATTTAGTAACTGAATGTATAGATATTTCAATAGTAGAAGATGGATATGAGATAAAACGTCCAATTTTTGCTGGAAAGATTATTCAGACATTAAGATTCAGTAAAACCCCGATAGTAGTTTCATTGAAGTCAAATTCATTTGCAATTGAGAAAATTGAAGCAAATGAGATTTCGATAAAACAAATTGATGTTAATATATCAAAAGATAAGAAATTACCAATATTAAGAGAAATAATACAGCCACAAAAAGAGGTATTGGATGTATCAGAAGCTTCAACAATAGTATCTGGAGGAAGAGGAATGAAGGAACCAGAGAATTTTAAATTAATTGAAGAATTAGCAGAAATTCTTAATGCAGCAGTTGGTGCATCAAGAGCAGTAGTTGATGCAGGTTGGAGACCACATTCAGAACAAGTAGGGCAAACAGGCAAAATTGTTTCGCCGAATTTATACATTGCATTCGGAATATCAGGAGCTATACAACATCAAGTTGGGATGATAAATTCAAAATGTATAGTAGCCGTGAATAAAGACAAAAATGCGCCAATTTTCAAATTTGCCGACTATGGAATAGTAGGTGACTTGTTCGAGATAATTCCAGAATTAATTACTAAATTAAAAAATAAATAAATTAAAGAGCATTAGATCCCTTAAGAGAATCCAATATCAAATTAATTGATGAAACTTTATTATTCTTCATAGAGCTGCGAATAATTTCACGCATAAGTTTTTGAGAGTTTCCGTCAATATTATAGAGATTTTCAAAAATATTACAAATCAACCTAGGATAATCAGAATAAAGTCGTTTATTTTCCATATACTTGGGTCCTTTTTTGAATTTTTTGAGATCAGTAAGTACGTTATATTTGTAAAGTAATTTTTCATAATTAGATAAGGATGAATTTGAGAAATCATTGATTTTTTGAGATGTCATAAAGGTTTCTGCAGCAGCTATTCCAGAGGATATGGCAAGATCAACACCGCGAAATGTATACCCGTTATTGAGCAACATACCTGCAGCATCTCCGCACACCAATATTCCACTTCCATATAATTTAGGCAACATATTATAACCTGCTTCCGGAACTAAATGCGCGCTATATTCTGCTACTTTACCATCTTTTACTATACAAGAAATATCAGGATGATTTTTGAAATTATTAATGAGCGATGAGACTTTAGTTTTATTGTCAACAAGATCAATGCCTTTAACAACTAGACCAATTGAAATAGAAGATTTATTTGTATAAATGAATGCGCCGCCACGTAGATAGTTAGTTGGAAAACCTACACAAACTAATGCAGCGCCTTTATCATCGTTAATGCAGAATCGATCATTAATTACATCTTTAGGTAGTTCTATAACTTCCTTAACTCCAACAGAAAAATGTTCCGATTGGAATTGATTTCTAAGTCCTGCTTTTTTAGCAATAATAGATGTAGCACCATCGGCAGCAATAACTAATTTTGAAGTGATTTCATCAGATCCACTCTTTATTCCTATAATTGATTTATTTTCGTCGACAATAACATCGTCAACTTTTATTTCAGGAAATAATTCTGCACCGGCGTCGACTGCTTTATTTGCAAACCAACTATCAAATTTAGAACGAAAAGCAGTAAAACCATGATTAACTGATTCGCCAGAAGAGAAATTAGTTTGGAAACTAGATTTCTCTGTCATAAACATAATACTTTCTTTTGTAACGTTTCGTTCAATGGGAGCGTCTTCTGCGAAATTAGGAATTAATTGGGAAAGAGAATAAGGGTATATTCTGCCGCCATATACATTTTTAGAGCCTGGTTCCTTTCCGCGTTCTAGCATTAAGACATGATGCCCATTTTTTGCTAGGCTATATGCAGCTGCTGAACCTGCAGGCCCTGCGCCAACTATAATCACATCATAATCGGTTGACATTACTTCAAAACTCGAATTTGGTAAATATTAAGATTGTCGTAATCTGATAAATTTTTGGCATGGATTTTATAAGCAACCACATGGTTGATAGTCGTGAATATTAGTGAGTATAAAGTTAGTTTTCAATGACATTGAAATTGATAAAGAATTAATTTCAACATTAAGCAAAGAAGGAATAGAAGAGCCAACGGAGATCCAGGAAAAAGCAATACCCTTACTTCTAGATGGAGAAGATGTAATAGGCCAGGCAAACACTGGAACAGGAAAAACATTAGCATTTGGGATTCCAATAGTCCAGATGATAAAGGATGAAACAAGGGATATAGAAGCATTAGTCTTGGTACCAACACGAGAATTATCAGCGCAGGTAAGTAAGGAAATAAAGAAAATTTCAAGATATAAGAGCTTAAGAATGACAAAAGTGTGTGGTGGAGAATCACCAAATATTCAAAAAGCTTCCATAAGAAGAAATCCAAGTTTAATAGTTGCCACCCCTGGAAGATTAATTGATTTTATTGAAAGAGGAGTAGTAAATCTTGATTGGGTTAAATTTTTGGTAATAGATGAAGCAGATACAATGTTAGAAATGGGATTTATTGAAGATATAGAATTCATAATAAGATCGATAGAAAATAAACATCAAACAGCGTTATTTTCAGCTACATTTCCTCAACCAATTGTTCAATTAGCAAAAAAATATCAAACACAAGCCAAAAAAATTATGATACATGAAGATAATAAGATTTCAGAAGAAAAATTAGAGCAATATTATCTATGTGTAAATAGTGAAAGGAATAAACAAGATTTATTAATTGAATTAATAGAAGACATAAAACCAGAAAAAGGAATAATATTCTGTAGAACAAAATCAGACTCGAATAGAATACATAAAGTATTAAGAGGGTTAGAAATTAAAGCAGTAGTAATAAATGGAGACATGAGTCAATCGCAAAGAGATAGATCTATGAGGAATTTCAAGGATAAAAGAACACGCATAATAGTTGCAACAGATTTGCTCAGTAGAGGAATACATGTTGAAAATGTAGATTATATTATAAATTATAATGTGCCAAAAAATAGAGATTCATATTTTCACAGGATTGGAAGAACTGCAAGGATAGGAACAGAAGTTATTGGAAAGGCAATAACAATAGTTGCAGGCAGGGAAACAAGAGATTTTGTAGAACTGAAAAGAGAGATTAAAACTAATGTCACTAGTTTCAAAGGTAAGCAGATTTATAGATATGAGATTCCATTAGACGAAGAAAGTTTTGCTAAATCAGGACGAAGAAATGGAAGAGGAGGTTCTCCAAGATACGGTAGGGGAAGTCCGAATAGAAGTTCGTCAGGAGGCAGACGTTACGGAGGCAATCGTTCTGGAGGATACGGTGGTCGTTCTGGAGGATATGGCGGTCGTTCTGGAGGATACGGCAATCGTTCTGGAGGAGATAATAATCGTTCTGGAGGATATGGCGGTCGTTCTGGAGGATCGTCAAAAAATAGAGAAGGATCAGAAAATAGATCAGGGTATTTTTCAGGAGAAGATAGAAATAATTCAGAAAAATCTAGAAAGGGAAATAAGGATAATAAAAAGAGTCAATACAAAAAACGCAGTAGAAA
>Ga0208336_1000994_pt1 | contig 10130 bp, 8 predicted proteins | sample DeeseametaMP0372_FD_184212 | JGI IMG/M metagenome (GOLD analysis project Ga0208336, IMG submission 184212) | Marine microbial communities from the Deep Atlantic Ocean - MP0372 (SPAdes) | ecosystem: Environmental > Aquatic > Marine > Oceanic | place: East of Porto Seguro, South Atlantic Ocean...
TGATTGTGGGGATTATGCGGGATCCAACTCATGACCACCCGGACCAGTATGATGATCTGCAATAAATTTATGCCATTATTGACGATTGTATATAGTAGGAGTTTCATATTGAAAATTACAAAAAATTATATAACAATGTGGGTGTCTTTTTATAAACAAAAAAGCACCTGTGAGGATGCTTCCTTGTCGTTAGTGTAGCGTTCATGCTACTTCAATAAGACCATCTTTCGGGTCTTAACAAAGCCTTTGGTTTGGATCTGATAAAAGTAAATCAAACTTGACACCAGCATTACCACGCCTAAGACCGACATCCCGTATGTCAGGTAGCGAAAGAACTCCAGTCGGGAAACATCTGCCGCGAATTGGTCTTTGACCCCCATGACCATGATCGCACCGACATATCCGATTGAATCTGCCACATAAATCACGAATACGGCTGTGCCCATCGCCCTTGTTGACGCAATTAACCGTTCAAACAGGACTGAGCCATAGGGTACGTATGCCAGATACGACCCTAGTCCGCACAGAATCATCCACGTCAAACCATCGATCATGCCATTATCAAATAACAGCGTACCGACACCCATCAACATGACACCGGACGTCATTACACCAAACGCACCGATCAGTCCCCATAAGTTGTTTTTAATCAGGTTGAGCATGGCCAACGCCCCTACCACGCCAAAGGCCACCCACAATTCGCTGCGAGTGAAAATCGCACCTTCGTTTATGCCATATCCCAACTGGTCAAATATCTCGACCCCAAAATTATCACGAAAATCACGATACGCCGTCAAAAAGAAATAGGCAATCATCAACATCACCATGCCCGGCAGAAACTGGCGGATAAATGCCCAACGCTGACTCCCATCCATCGTCGAACGCTCCATTCTCGCCAACCGGTCGTCGCGGGAAGGCTCCGGTAGTCGATTTAACAGGTAGGCCGACAGGAGAAATGGCATCAGAAACAGGCACCCCGTGACAAACGGCATCCAGAACTGGTCTATCTCATGCGCACTCATTAACCACCGACCAATGTCCTTGACCACACCGCTGGCCAGAATAAAAGAACAACTCAACCCTGCTAATAGCATCTCCGATGTCTTGCGGCCCTCGAGATACCATACCACCAACCCCCATACCATGCCTAAAGGGAGTCCGTTAAAGAATATAGCCATCACCTTCAGCGATGGCGGCAACACAGCAAACGCGAATAATGCTGCCTGGGCCGCGAGAATCATCCCGACCAGCATCCTGAATCGACTACGGCGTGTGACCTCGGAAACAACCTTAATTCCAATCATTTTTGATAAGGCATAACCGATAATTTGACTTGTCACCAATACGGTCTTAAGGTCAAAACTTGTGTTAAGAAACATCAGCCCTTCATAGCTGGCCGCAGAAAACGGCTTGCGAAATGCATACATGCAAAAGTACGTTGAAAAGGCGGCCATGATCGCCATGACAGTAAACAGCGTCACCGCCAAAACAGAATCTGAGTCATCCGCGCTAGCGAAAGGCTGTTGATCTTCCGACAACGGCTCGCGTTCACTCATTTGCAACTTCCTTTACTACATTTTCCCGCAATGGATCAGTCTAACGCTTCAAGCAGCAACTCCGATATATAAGCCAGAGGCGTTTCATACGGAAAATTACACAAAAATAACCCAACAATGTGGGTGCTTCCCTATTGAAAATGAATACCAGTGTTGTGGTCGTGGAGTTCTCACACTTAAAAATATATTATTGTCTGTAAGGTGATCTTTTAGTTCAGTCCAAAACTCTTTCTGTAAAATCTTTGTATCAGTTAAAGTTCTTGTTGATGATATGGATGATTTGACTCACTTACTCCTTATTGAAAGGTATTCTTTTTAAAGCTATCTCACCATTACTCATAACAAAAACAACATCTTGAATTGTACGAATATTTTTTAAAGGATTTTTGGTTACAACAATTAGGTCTGCTTCTTTTCCTACTTCAATAGTTCCAGTTTTATCAGCAATCATTAATAATTCTGCACCAATAATTGTTGCTGATCTAATTGCATCTATAGGTTTCATTCCAAGATCTACAAAGTTTGTTATTTCCATTCCAATTCGAGTTGTACTATTTGGTCCATATCGAGTATCTGCACCTGTTGCAATCTTAACTCCCATTTTATAAGCTGTTTTAACGGTAGTTTCTAAAGCTGCCAGCATATGTTGTCCCCTAATAAAAAGTACAGGATTATCATAATCTCCACCTGGCTCAGTCAAGTCAACTACAGTAGTAAATGTTGGAACTAAATATGTGCCCTTCTCTTTCATAAGAGATAAAGTTCTTTTTGATAAATAAGTACCGTGTTCAATACTCCTTACGCCTGCCTTAACTGCAGCGTAAGCTCCTTCATCTCCATGCGCATGAGCCATAACTGGAATATTATACTTACTTGCTTCATTGACAATAATACTTAATTGCTTTTCAGTATAAGTTTGTTTCCTTGGATCTGTATATGGTAGGCCAGCACGCTCAGTACCCCTTGTTTTAATAAAATCAACACCTCTATCTGCATTAATTTGAACAAGCTTTCTTAATTCATTTTCCTTATTAACACCGTTTACAAGATTAGCAAGGCGTACATCTGCCAAAATTGTTTCTCCAAGATTTGGTGTTACAAAAATACCTGCAGCAATCATATCAGGCCCAACTAATTTTCTAGCCTTAACCATTTCACGTATGGACACATCCTGAAAACTAGATGTACTTGCACTTCGAGCTGTAGTTACTCCTGATTGTAAAGCACGCTTAGCAGCATCCAATGAACTAATATGAGTATGGGCATCAATAAAACCAGGAAGTATATACATTCCATTTAAATCAATTTCTTTATATCCTTTGGGTTTTGATCCAATATTCTTTATTGACTCAATCTTTCCATTTGAGATAAATACCATCATATCTTTTTGTACAGTTGAGTTAAGTCCATCAATTACATTAACATTAAAAAGTACAATTTTTTCCTGAGCCATTAAATAAGACATGGAAAAAGAAATAATTAGTAATAAAATATTTTTCAAAGAATATTTATTTAACATGTTTAGTGTCCTTATCTTAGTTTAGCTAATATATAAAATATAAGAAGAATAAATTCTATTAGCACTTCCTTATCATATTCATATGCTTAGATCAATAATAAGGCTGCTATTGTATAACTTGGTTTTAGCTAAAAGTGCCGTGAGGAGGCTATTTGAGCCAGAGGCGTTTCATTTATTGCTTTGATTTTAACAAGCGTTCAATAAATTCATTAAAATGTTGACCATTAATCCAACGAACCACCACCAATAAATCGTTTTCCCAATCTACATAAATAATATTCGAACCAGCACCTCGAAAAGTAACAGCCGATTCTGGTGCGGAAGGAATTGATTTTTTCGTACCATCTCTGTTTGCATTGAGGAACCAGTTCATATACCCATATCCTTTCATGGGGACAGTCGGTTTTCTCGCCATTTGAATCCAATTTTCTGAAATGAGTTGTTTGCCGTTCCACTTACCATTTTGGAGGTATAAATAACCGAATCGTGCATGATCCATGGCGCTAATCCACATTCCTCCCCCCCAATGACCACCGCCGCTGACCGACTGCATCATTTGGCCGTCAAGTAAAACCCAAGAATTTGTATACCCATGCCAGCGCCAGGTGTTGGATGCACCAATGGGATCCATAATATATTTTTTCAATATTTGTGGAAGTGGTCGCCTCCATACATGAAGCGCTGAAAGGGCCAAGAGATTGACTCGAACATCGTTGTATTTCCAAAACGTTCCTGGTTCATAAAGGGGTTGATTTTGGAGCTCCGTCCATGGGATATCCTTTGGGGGACGATCAGCCCAATCCGGCTTATCCCACAATGTACCCTGCCAATGACTCGTTTGGCGGAGTAAATGATCCCATGTGATTTTGCTGTTATGATCGCTAACAAAGTGATCTGTTGACATATAAGAACCTACGGTTTCATGAACGTCACGGATATAACCTTTATCATGAGCCAACCCTACTACGGTGGATAAATATGTTTTAGATATACTAAATGTCATGTCCACACGATTTATGTCACCCCATTCCGCAACTATGTACCCATTTTTAATGATTAAACCCGTCATATCTCCACGTGGTTTTGTTGGACCTATGATTTCACCATGGGGCTCTTTGGTCAAGGTGGCCTTGATATATTCTTTAAGGTCTCGAGATCCAGCACTCTCGCTTTTAATTGCAAATTGTATCGCACGATTAAGTTTTGACTCGCTCATTCCCACCTCGGCCGCTTGTTTTCTTTCCCAATCTCCATAGGGTGGAAAATAGGTTTGAGATACACCAATAGTAATAACGATCCAGATGATAAAAATATTTTTAAAGTACTTAATTATCATTTCTCCTTTTAAATTTTTAACAATTGTCAAAAAAATATTATACCAAGTTTTACTTGCTGGTTTTTCAAACCAATTCACTTTGTACTCCTTTATTTGACCCAGAGGCGTTTCATTTAGGTTACTTTCTTAAACGAAAATTAATGGGAATACTAATCCAAACACCGAATGCAACCCACATCCCGTTGGGGTTTTGCCGGACACGTTTGCGTGTCCAGTGGAGTGAGGATTAGTAGGTTTATTTTCATTCTACCTGCGCTTTAATGGCATTTTTCCATCCCCTAAATAGAAATGGCGCAACTATAGAAAAAATAATAAACGTAATAAACCATAACGTTTTATCATACCTCCCTGGATAATCAGAATCACCCAATGCCATCATAAAAATAAACTCTTTACACCAAATGACAATTAATGCAACTATTACAATTAGTAATAACAATGAAAATATTTCTAAATGTCCAATACCCATTTTTCTCTCCTTATTTTAGTAATTATTAGTTTCAACTTACAAAAAATCACCCCACAATGTGGGTGTCTCTTTTACAAACAAAAAAGCCCCCGTGAGGAGGCTCATTTGTCGTTAGTGTAGCGTTCATACTACTTCAATAAAACCATCTTTCGGGTCTTAACAAAGTCTTTATCCTGTCCTTGGTATGCACTGTACCTATTAAGTACCCAAGCCTTGGATGGGGGGGGTCCCATACTGTGTCCCATTTAGGGTAAAGTTTGATAAAGTAACTATGGTGTTGCGAATATTAACTTATAATGAGGTTAAAACTAAACGAGAGGGTATTTTTGTCATGAATAAAATAAATCTTAAATCATTACTTTACTTAATAATAGTACCATTTTTGTTTGCTGAAAATCCACCTTCAGACAAATTAAAACTGATGGCGGTTGAAAAAGTAGAGTCACAGTCAAAGCTTATTCAAGAAATGGTAGATATGATTTTTAGTTTTGGAGAGCTAGGCTTTCAAGAAATTGAAACATCTAATTATTTAATTGGGATTTTGGAACAAAATGGTTTCAAAGTTACCCGTGGAATATCAGGTATTCCTACAGCTTGGATGGCAGAATGGGGTAAAGGTAAACCAGTGATTGCCTTGGGCTCTGATATAGATGGTATACCAAAATCATCTCAAATGCCGGGTGTCGCTTATCATAAGCCTATTATAGAAGGTGCGCCTGGACATGGTGAAGGACATAATTCTGGTCAAGCGGTAATTGTAGTAGCTGCCATTGCTATGAAAGAAATTATGATTAATGAAAAGATTAAGGGCACATTGAAAATTTGGCCAGGAGTTGCTGAAGAATTGGTCGCAACAAAAGCTTATTTTGTTAGAGATGGTTATTTTAAAGACGTTGATGCATGTATTTTTACTCATGTAAGTAGTAATTTGGCAGTGACACATGGACAGGCGGGTGGTAATGGATTACTCTCGGTAGAGTATTCATTTAAAGGTAAAACAGCCCATTCTGCTGGCTCACCTTGGAGAGGTAAAAGTGCTCTAGATGCTGTAGAGTTAATGAATATTGGTTGGAATTTTCGTAGAGAGCACCTACGTCCACCATATCGAATTCATTATATAATTACTGATGGTGGAGATCAACCAAATGTTGTTCCAAGAAATGCTTCAGTTTGGTATTATTTACGTGAACTGGACTATGAGCATATCATGGAACTTTTTGATTATTCAAATGATATTGCAGAAGGCGCAGCTAAAATGAGTGGCACAGAACTTATATCTACAAGAATATTAGGTTCTGCTTGGCCAAGACATTTTAATGAACCCATTGCACGTGCTATGTATACAAATATAAAAGAAGTTGGCCTTCCTGTATGGGATAAGAATGATCAGGCTTTGGCAAAGGCTGTTCAGAAAGAAGCTGGAAATGAAGAAATAAAAGGACTTCCTACAGAATTAGATTCATTAAGAGGCCCAGTTTCAAGTAAAAATAATTGGGGTGGAGGATCAGATGACATAGGTGATATTAGTTGGACAGTTCCTACCGTAACACTACGTTTTCCATCAAATATACCAGGCCTTCCCGGTCATAATTGGCTTAATGGTATTTCTATGGCAACCCCTATCGCTCATAAAGGAGCTGTTGCAGGTGCAAAAGTGACAGCTATGACACTCGTAGATCTTTTCACAGATAAAGGTTTAGTAAAAGATGCGAAAAAATATTTCAAAAATCAAACAAAAGAAACGAAATATCAACCTATGATTCGTAAAACGGACAAACCAGCAATAGAATTAAATGAAGAGATCATGCGTAATTATAGAGATGAGATGAAAAAATTCTATTATGACCCGAGTAAGTACGACACATATTTAGATCAACTTGGCATAACATACCCAACTATTAAGAAAAAATAGTATAGATAATAGTTTTTTAAACCTCCTTATTCATTTTCTTCTCCTTTATTTGAGCCAGAGGCGTTTCATTTGGGTATAGCTTTTGTTAGCGGTTTTTTTTAATACTCATTCAATCTGTGTACTTTTCCAATAGCAATCTTCTTTAGTGTTACAAAATCTCCTTTATCATTAAACTCCATAAATGCGACAGTAGTGAAATTTCCTTTAGAATAGTACTCTACACAATCTTTGTTTACACAATTTGTCATTCCCAATTTTTCAGATGAACCATAGATTTTCTCATTATCTAATCCTTATTTTATTAATTAAAGAAAACAGAGACCTTCCGTAATTAGTAGGTCCATTTTTTAATAACAATTTTTTTCTTAATTGTTTTTTCAGGTGTTTTAAGGAAAAACACATAATTACCTGGCTGAATATACTTTTTATAATCAACGAAATAAGGAAAGTCGCTTTTCTCAGTAGTCGTAACTAAATCCCACCGAAACTGGTTTAACCCTTTTTTGGCTATTATACTTTTCTCCCATATTAATTCTTCATTATCAAAATCTTTAATAAACATCTTCACCTTGCTTTTTTTGGGAGACCAAAAACTTATAGGTATTTTTGTGATAGTCGATTTATCCACCTCTCTGCGGGTGTCCACCAATTTTGGAGATTGTGCGTCCGGTATTCTAAAAAGATGGTGTACTTTTTTATCGTTAGAACTCAACATGTAAGCTTGATGAATAGGGTTGAGATTTAAATAATAAATTCCTCTTCCGTGTGTTCCCGCAATTAAATCATTTTCTCTTTCCTGTATTATGAGGTCAGCAACGCTAACTGCTGGTAAGTTTTTACCAAAAACTTGCCAAGTTTCTCCACGATTAATTGAAATATAAATTCCGCGATAGCACCCTACGTATAGAATATTTTCAAATACTGGGTCTTCAATTATTACATTTGCAGGCTCATTTGGTAAATTTGTTGTTATTGATTGCCAAGTCTTTCCAAGATCTTCTGAAGCAAAAACGTAATTATTCAGATCATCATAATTGATGCCAGTCATTGCTACATAAACACGGGTGGTATTATATCGAGAAGGGTAGATGCTGCGAATATAGGCATTGGGTAGTCCTTCTGATCGTTCTTCCCAAGAATCACCACCATCTTTACTAATTAAGAATCCACCTCGATCCGTACCCACGAATAATAATCCTTTTTTAAGTTTTGATTCAGCAATTGCACCACCGGCCCATGCTTTTTTATTAGGATCAGTAGATTGGGTAATATCCTTGCTAATCACTGTCCACGTATCGCCTCTATCGGTAGATCTCAAGACATGACTGCCGCCGTGGTAAAGCGTTTTGGCATTATGAGGTGAGATAATATAAGGGGAGACAAAATTATACCGAATCTTATTTACTTTAGATATATCCGTGTCACTTGGACCAATTCGTTTGGATGTATCTGCTGACATATCCTTTCGAAGTCCATCCCCATGCTGTCTGCTAAAATAAATTGTATTTGCATCATATGGGTCTACTTCTGTAACACACCCATCGCCACCACTCCAGGGGTCTATCCAGAGATATTTCCACTGATCAGTACGAGATGCATTCCATTCTTTAGCGGGTCCGTAAACAGTGGCGTTATCTTGAACTCCGCCAAAAATATTATATGGACTTTGGTTATCAACAGTGATGTCATAAAATTCTCCAGCAGGAATATTATTATGGTGTAGCCAATTGTCACCTTTGTCATAACTGACATAAAGGCCTCCATCATTTCCAACAGCAATATGATCTGGATTCGATGGATTTATCCATAATTCACAGTGATCTAAATGAAGTGTCTGGGCCGGACTTGGCTGGATATGCTGAACCAACCCTTCCATGATTGAAAAGGAATCTCCTCCATTGTCACTGTGGGCCATACGTACGCCTAAAGCATACAACTCTTCATCATCTCCTGGATCAACATATATGTCTGCGAAATACCACCCAATATTATTACTTGGGAAAATACGAAGTGTATCTCGATGTGTCCGTTTCCATGATTCACCGCCATTTGTTGATTTATATACTTCAGCCGAATTCCCTTTAGTTTCATTTCGGTTGTCAATGAGAGCATAAACTTTTTTTGAATTTTGATATGAAACTGCCAGCCCAATTCGGCCAATCTTTGGTCCATCAGGTAACCCGTTTGTTAACTTCTTCCAGTTAAGGCCTCCATCATCACTGCGATAAATACCACTGTTAGGTCCATAGACGCTTTCTGCAATGTTTGAATCTGAATTATTTTCCCACATAGAGGCATACATTACATTCGGGTTGGCTGATGAGATTACAATATCGTTAGCGCGGGTTTTTTCATTCACAAAAAGTACGCGATCCCATGTTTTTCCACCATTTCTAGTTCGGTAAATTCCCATGGATGTGCTTTTGGTCCAGAATTTTCCCATAGCGGCAACCAATACAATATCCGGGTTGGTAGGATGAACAGCAATCTCGCTAATATGCCATGTATTTTCTAAACCTAAATGCCGCCATGAATTACCGGAATCATCAGACCGATAGATTCCTGTCCCTGGCATGGTAAAATTGCGGTTCTTTCTTAGGCTCTCTCCCGTTCCAACATAAATAATTTTGGAATCGGAAGGAGCTAGGGCAATATCACCGATCCCAAGTGCTGGCTGATTTTCAAAGATTGGTTTCCATGTCAATCCATTATCAATAGTTTTCCAAAGATTTCCGGAACCAAATGCTATGTACATTGTGCCAGGGTTTCTAGGGTCACCCTGTACAGCTTCAACCCGGGCAGAATTCAATACAGGTCCAGCAGATATCCATTCAACATTAAAAGAAGTTTGTAACTTTGCTTTTTGATATTGTTTAAACGAAGAAAAAAGCGGGCTTAGATCTTCTTGCCCTGTAAGCATTGTGGCGCAGAAAATAAGAAGAATTTTTAGCATAAGCTGTTTAGCTTATTTCAATTTCAGGATTTCCAAGCACATCCATTTTTGGTTGAATTCCTAATCCAGATTCTTCAAGAGCAGACGCAACTTTGCCACCACTATTTTGGTTTTGTTTATCAATCTTGTATTGAACAGTTAAATCAAAATCAATTTTATTTACAAATTTTGGTGGCACAGGTATCTTTTCACCTGTTATGGGATGATTAATAACGCTTGCACACCCAATCCAAAATACTAACGATAGTATTAGTAATATTTTCTTCATTTCATTCTCCTTTATTTGAGCCAGAGGCGTTTCATTTAGTTACAGTCTCTTTCATTACCATCTTTATCCCAGCATTTTTCAGAAATCAATTCTCCATCCTTGTAAGTTACTTCGTAT
>Ga0208336_1001008_pt1 | contig 10037 bp, 18 predicted proteins | sample DeeseametaMP0372_FD_184212 | JGI IMG/M metagenome (GOLD analysis project Ga0208336, IMG submission 184212) | Marine microbial communities from the Deep Atlantic Ocean - MP0372 (SPAdes) | ecosystem: Environmental > Aquatic > Marine > Oceanic | place: East of Porto Seguro, South Atlantic Ocean...
TACAAGAACAAGCTAAAAAATATAGAAAAGAATTAATGGAAACGGCTGTAGAACAAGATGAAAAACTGATGGCTGATTATTTAAATGGAAAAGAAATATCAGAAACTGATTTAATATCTTGTGTTAGAAAAGGATGTTTAAAATTTGATTTTGTGCCGATATTCACTGGAGCAGCATTTAAAAATAAAGGGGTTCAACCATTATTAGATGCAGTTGTGGATTTTTTGCCAAGCCCAATTGATATTGGATTAATTAAAGGAACTAAACCAGATTCCAAAGATGAGATTGAAAGAAAATTTAATGATAATGAACCTTTTTCAGCATTAGCTTTTAAAGTTGCAACTGATCCTTTTGTAGGAACTTTAACTTTTATAAGAATATATTCAGGCACATTAAAATCAGCCACTGGAATTTATAATACTACCAAAGATAAAGAGGAGAGAGTTGGCAGAATGTTATTAATGCATGCGAATAGTAGAGAAGATGTAAAAGAAGCTAATACTGGAGATATAGTAGCTTTAGCTGGTCTTAAATATACAATAACAGGACACACTTTATCTGATGAAAATAATCCTATTGTTTTAGAACCCATGGAATTTCCCGATCCAGTTCTTGAAATTGCAGTTGAACCTAAAACCAAAGGTGACCAAGAAAAAATGGGAGAAGCTTTAGGAAGATTGGCAAGGGAAGATCCGTCTTTCAGAGTAACGTCTGATGAGGAATCTGGTCAAACAATAATAAAAGGTATGGGTGAACTACACTTAGATATTATTGTTGATAGAATGAAAAGAGAATTCAAAGTTGAAGCAAATATTGGTGCTCCGCAAGTTGCTTACAGAGAAACAATTTTAAAATCAGTAGAAAATACATATATACACAAAAAACAAAGTGGTGGAGCAGGACAGTTTGCAAAAGTTGAATTGAGTGTTGAACCTTTACCGCCAGGAAAAGGAAGAGAAGTTGAAAATAAAGTCAAAGGTGGATCTATTCCAAAAGAATTTATTCCAGGAGTTGAAAAAGGAATTGAAAGTGTAGCAGACAGTGGAATATTAGCTGGATTTCCTTTAATAGATTACAAAGTTACTATTCTAGATGGTTTACATCATGATGTAGACTCAAGTGTTTTAGCATTTGAAATTGCATCAAGATATTGTTTTAAAGAAGCATGCACTAAAGCAGTTCTTAAACTCCTTGAACCAATAATGAGAATAGAGGTGGTTACGCCAGAAAATTACATGGGAGATGTTATTGGTGATTTAAATAGTAGACGTGGTCAAGTTTCAACATCAGATAAAAGAGGTAATGCTACAGTGATTAGTGCAATGGTACCTTTAGCTAACATGTTCGGTTACATTAATAATCTTAGATCAATGTCTCAAGGAAGAGCATCTTATTCAATGTTTTTTGGTCACTATGAAAAAGTTCCTCAGAACGTTCAAGACGAAGTAACGAAAAAACTGGCATAAATTTATGGATAAACAAAACATAAGAATACATTTGAGAGCGTACGATAATAAGATTCTAGACTTATCGACTATCGAGATAGTTAATACTGCCAAAAGAACCGGAGCCCAAGTTAGGGGGCCAATTCCTTTACCGACAAAAAAAGAAGTTTTTACGGTATTAAGATCACCACATATTGATAAAAAAAGCAGAGAACAATTTGAAACAAGAACACATAAGAGACTGATTGATATTTTAGAACCAACACCACAAACTGTAGAGGCGCTTATGAAATTAGATCTAGCTTCAGGAGTGGACATAGAAATAAAATTATAAAGAACTATATGAGCATTGGACTAATCGGAAAAAAAATTGGAATGACTAGGGAATTTTTTGATTCAGGTATATCTGTGCCAGTCACAGTCTTGTCTATTGAAAAAGGAAGAATCATAGACATTATTACCAAAGAAAAAAGAGGTTATGACGCTATCAAAGTAGGTTTTGGTAGACTTAAAAGTTCAAAATTGACTAAACAAATGAAAGGCTTTTTTGCAAAAAAATCCACAGAACCAAAAAAAATTCTAAAAGAATTTAGAGTAGATAACATTTCTGAATTTAAAGAAGGTAACGAAATAGGCTTAGAACTTTTTAAAGATCAAAAATTTGTAGATGTTACATCAAAAACCATAGGAAAAGGTTTTGCCGGAGTTATTAAAAGACATAACTTTTCTGGTCTTAAAGCTTCTCACGGAGTTTCAGTGTCGCACAGAGCTATGGGATCTACAGGACAAAATCAAGATCCCGGGAAAGTTTTCAAAGGAAAAAAAATGGCTGGCCACATGGGTGATAAATTTAGAACTATTCAAAATCTTGAAATAATAAAATCAGATCTTGAAAATAATCTTATTTTTATAAAAGGTTCTGTTCCAGGATCAAAAAATTCATTAGTTTTAATACAAAAGAAATCAAAAAAAACTAATAAAAAGACAACTGCAGAAAAGATTGCAAAATTACAAACTGAAACCATAACCGCCGCTGCTACAACAAAAACTTATGATAAAAAAGTATCTTCTACAACAAAAGTAGAAAAAAAAGAGGTAAAGAAATAACTATGATACTAAAAGTAATTAATATGGATGGAAAAAAACCTAACGATATTGAACTATCTGATAAGATTTTTTCATTAACACCAAATAAGTATGTAATCCAATCTTTAGTAGATTGGCAATTAAGTCATTTTAAATCAAGAACAGCGAAGACAAAGCAGCGAAACGAAATTAAAGGTTCAACTGCAAAAATATATGCCCAAAAAGGTACTGGCGGAGCTAGACATAGTAGTAGAAAGGCTCCTATATTTGTTGGTGGAGGTGTTGCGCATGGACCTAAAGGTGCAGTTTATAAGATAAAAAAGATAAATAAAAAAGTGAGAAAATTTGGATTATTTTACGTTTTATCTCAAAAAAATAAAGTTAATTCACTTTTTGTTGTGGAAGATTTTAAATATGAAATAAAAAAAACCAAATTGTTCAATAAATTTTTAGAAAAAAATAAATTAAGTAACTCTCTTATAATTTCAGATAAAAATTCTAAATCTAAAATAATTAAATCAGCTAGAAATATTCCTGATCTAAAAATTATTGATCAAGAAGGAACCAATGTATATGATCTGTTAAAATATAAAAATGTAGTATTTACGACTTCATCAATTAAGTCGTTGCAAGATAGGCTTTCAAAATGAGCAAATTTCATTACTTAGATACAATAATTTCGCCAAATGTTACCGAAAAATCTACTGCCTTATCAGAGTTTAATAAAGTTGTTTTTAAAGTACACAAAGGCGCTAGTAAAAATTCAATTAAAAAAAGTATAGAAAAGATATTTAAGGTTAACGTAATTAAAATTAATACGATAAATTTAAAAGGGAAAACTAAGATAGTTAAAAACAAAAAATCATATAAATCGGGTTATAAGAAAGCAATTGTAACTCTTAAAAAGGGCCAAAGTATTGATTTAGCAACTGGAATATAATTTTATGTCACTAAAAATTTTTAAATCTTATACAAAATCTACAAGAGGAACCATTCTAGTTGATAGAAAAAATTTATGGAAAGGTAAATCATTAAAATCTTTAACAATTGGACAACATTCAACTGGCGGAAGAAATAATTTAGGAAGGATTACTTCAAGAAGTAGAGGGGCAGGACAAAAACACAAATATAGAGAAATAGATTTTCGTAGAAAAAAAGACAATCTTAAAGCTATTGTGGAAAGAATTGAATATGACCCAAACAGATCTGCTCATGTTGCGTTGCTTAAATACGAAGATGGAGTAATGAGTTATATACTTGCACCAAATAAAATCAATATCGGTGATGAAATTGTTTCTGGAAGAAATAAAGAAATTAAAGTGGGTAATTGTATGCAACTATCCGATATTCCCATAGGCACAGATATACATAACATTGAATTGTCTCCAAATGGAGGAGGTAAGTTAGTTCGATCCGCAGGTTCATCGGCACAAATTTCGGGAACCGACGAAAATTACTGTATTATTAAATTAAGTTCAGGTGAGATAAGAAAAGTTATTAACACTGCTAGAGCAACAATTGGATCCGTATCAAATACTGATCATCAAAATATTAAAATTGGAAAAGCTGGAAGAAATAGATGGAAAGGAAGAAGACCATCTGTCAGAGGAGTGGCCATGAACCCTGTAGATCATCCTCATGGTGGAGGAGAAGGTAAAACTTCAGGAGGAAGAAACCCAGTATCGCCATGGAGTCAATCTGCTAAGGGATTAAAAACACGTAAAAATAAATCTACAGACAAATATATAATTTCAAGGAGAAAAAAAGGTAAATAATTTATGTCTAGATCAGTTTGGAAAGGACCTTTTGTAGATCCAAGTTTAATAAAAAAAGTTGAAAAACTAAAAACTCAAATCAACCCTCCACCAATAAAAACTTGGTCAAGAAAATCAACAATAATTCCAGAGTTTGTTGGGATTAGTTTTTTAATTTATAATGGAAAAAAATTTATTCCAATTAAAATATCAGAAGAGATGGTTGGCCATAAGTTGGGAGAGTTTTCTCCTACTAGACAATTTTCTAGTCATACATCAGCTGATAAAAAAGCCGCTCAAATTGCAAAAGATTCAAAATCGTCACCACCAACAGCAACAAAACCTAAAAAGATACTTAATGATGCCAAAAAATAAAAATATAGTAAGGGCTGTTAATAAAAACGTCAGATCGAGTCCAAGAAAAATAAATATTTTACTAAAAAATATTAGAGGAAAAAAAGCTGATATTGCTATTAGAGATTTATCCTTTGCAAGACAAAGGATTGCTTTCGAAATAAAAAAAACACTTCAATCGGCAATAGCTAATGCTGAAAATAATAATCAGTACGATATTGATAATTTATACATCAAAGAAGCTTACGTTGGAAAGTCAATAGTATTAAAGAGATTTAGAGCTAGAGCTAAAGGTAGGGCAAGCGCTATAAAAAAACCATATAGCAATCTTACAATTATTTTATCTGAAAATATCAACCAAAAAAGGGAATTACATGGGACAAAAAGTTAATCCTATAAGTTTAAGATTAGGAATTAATAGAGGTTGGGATTCTATTTGGTTTGCTAAAAAAGGAGAATACGGTAAATTTTTAATAGAAGACTTTAAAATAAGAGAATACATCAAGAAAAATGTTGTTAATTCTGGAGTTTCACAAATTATAATTGAAAGAACATCTAAGAAATGCATTATTTCCATTTATACATCAAGACCTGGATTTGTTATTGGAAAGAAAGGTTCGGATATTGAAAAGATAAAAAAAAATTTATCTAAAATATCAAGCACCGAAGTAAGTTTAAATATAAAGGAAATTAAAAAACCCGAACTAAATGCCTATCTTGTTGCTGAAAACATAGCTCAACAATTAGTGAAAAGAATAGGTTTTAGAAAAACAATGAAAAGAGCTATACAATCAGCATTACGATTGGGGGCTAAAGGAATTAGGGTTTGTTTAAGCGGAAGATTAGCTGGAAATGAAATAGCAAGAACAGAGTGGTTAAGAGAGGGAAGTGTTCCGCTTCATACATTTAGAGCCGATGTTGATTACGCCGAAGCAGAAGCATTGACCACGTATGGAATGATTGGAGTTAAAGTTTGGATATATAAAGGAGAAATTTTTTTAAAAAATGTAAAAATAAATAATAAGGAAACAAAAAATGTTACAACCGGCAAGAACAAAGTATAGAAAAGCACATAAAGGCAGAATTCACGGGCGCGCCAGTAGAGGAGAGTTTCTAAATTATGGAACTTACGGGCTAAAAGCACTTGAGCCAGAAAGAATTATTGCAAAGCAAATTGAAGCTGCCAGAGTATCTTTAACAAGGTATATGAAAAGAACAGGAAAAGTTTGGCTAAGAATTTTTCCTAACATACCTGTTTCTAAAAAACCTACCGAAGTAAGAATGGGTAAAGGGAAGGGTTCACCAGAATATTGGGTATGTCGAGTTAAACCAGGAAGGATAATATTTGAAGTTGATGGTGTCAGTGAGTCTGTTGCTAAAATAGCATTGTACAAGGCTTCGACTAAATTACCAATAAAAACTAAGTTTATAAAAAGACATTAGAACATGAAAAATAAACAGATTGAAAAATTGAGTGTTGATGAATTAAAAAGCAAAATTAATTCATTAAAAAAAGATTTGTTTAATTTTAGATTTAGAAAGGTTAATGGACAATTAGAAGATACATCAAAAGTTCCAAAATTAAAAAATGATATGGCAAAGTTATTAACCAAATTACACAAAAAAAACTAATATGAGTAAAAAAATATTAAAGGGTAAAGTTATAAGAGACAAAAATAATAAAACAGTAGTTGTTTTGGTGAAAAGAAAATATTCACATCCTTTTTTTATAAAAGTAATAACTTCTTCAAAAAAATACCATGTACACGATGAAAAGAATAAATTTAAAATAGGGGATAATGTAAAAATTATTGAATCTAGACCTTTTTCAAAAAAAAAAAGATGGGAGGTAATAAATAAGTAAATGATACAAGTACAAACAGAATTAAATGTTGCTGATAATAGTGGAGCACGAAGAGTTGAGTGTATTAAAGTTCTAGGAGGGTCTAAGCGAAGATACGCTTCCATCGGTGATAGTATTGTAGTTAGTGTTAAGGATGCAATTCCTAATGGAAAAGTTAAAAAAGGTTCAGTACATAAAGCCGTTGTAGTAAGAACTAAATATTCAATTTTTAGAAATGACGGAAGCACTGTCAAATTTGACGATAACGCAGTAGTGCTTACTGATGAAAAGGGTGAACCTATTGGAACTAGGATTTTTGGTCCTGTTACTAGAGAGCTAAGATTAAAAGGACAAACAAAAATAATATCATTAGCACCGGAGGTTTTATAATTATGCTAAATAAAGGAACACAAGTGGAAATAATTTGTGGAAAAGATAAAGGAAAAAAAGGTGAAGTAATAGAAATTTTAAGAAAAAGTAACAAAGTTAAAGTTAAAGGAATAAATTTTATTAAAAAACACGAGAAAACAACAAAAGAAAAAAAAGGAGGAATTATTACTAAGGAAAATTTTATTGATATTTCTAATATAAAAATTTTAGATTCACTAGATAAAAAAACTAAACTTATACATAAAAAATAATGATACCGAGATTAAAAGAGCAGTATGATAAGAGAATTATAATTGATTTACAAAAAAAATTTTCAATGAAAAACAAACTTATGGTCCCCAGAATCGCAAAAGTAGTTTTAAATATGGGTCTTGGGGCTGATGCAAATGATAAAAAAATAGTTCAAAACTCTATTGAAGATATTTCATTAATTAGTGGTCAAAAGCCAATTATAACAAAATTTAAAAAATCTATATCAAACTTCAAAACAAGAAAAGGAACCACAGCTGGTATAAAAGTTACTTTACGAAGTAATAAGATGTATGAATTTATAGATAGATTAGTAAATATTGCTTTACCCAGAGTTAAGGACTTTCAAGGTTTAAGTATGTATGGATTTGATAATTTCGGCAATTACAGTTTTGGAATCAAAGAACATATAATATTTCCAGAAATAAACTTTGATAAAGTAGATCGAATTAGAGGGATGGATATCACTCTTGTTACTACTGGAAAAGATAGAAAAACTACATTTGCATTATTAGAAGCAATGAATTTTCCATTCAGTAAAAAAATTAAAAAAAAGGGAATAAATTGAGGAAATATGGCAAAAACTAGTATGATACAAAGAAATTTAAAGAGAATTAAACTTGTAAAAAAATTTTTAAAGAAAAGAGAAAGTCTTAAAAAGATAATTAAAAATAAAAAATTACCTTTAGAAGAAAGATTTGCTGCGCAATTGAAGCTTGCAAAGATACCAAGAAATTCATCAAAAGTAAGAATTAGAAATAGATGTGAAATAACAGGTAGACCACATGGAGTTTATAGAAAACTTAAAATTTCTAGGATTGCTCTTAGAGATTTGGCTTCAAAGGGTAAAATACCAGGTATGACTAAATCAAGTTGGTAAATTAATGGAGGTAAAATGAGTTTTGTAGATCCTGTAGGTGATATGATTACTAGAATTCGAAATGCTCAACTAAGAGCATTGAATAATGTTACAATTCCAAGTTCTAAGTTTAGAACAAGAATTTTGGATGTACTAAAACAGGAAGGCTACATAGCAAATTATAGAATTTTATCAAATAATAAAAATAAAAAAGAATCTTTGTTGGTAGATCTAAAGTACAGTAATGGATTACCCGTTATAAAAGAAATAAAAAGAGTATCAAAGCCAGGAAGAAGAATTTATGCAAAAGCTGATAGTATCGCAAAAATTCAAAACGGATTGGGATTAGCCATAATATCAACATCTATGGGAATTATGTCCGACACAGATGCGAAAACAAAAAATATCGGTGGCGAAATAATTTGTAGAGTATTCTAAATTTTTATGTCTAAACTTGGAAAAAAACCAATAATTATACCTAAAGACACAAAGGTCAAACTTGAAAGTGGCAGAATATTCTTGACTGGGCCGAAAGGGTCAAAAGAATTAACGCTAAATGATAAAATTTTTGCAGCTACAATTGTTGATGATAAAAGTTTAATTTTAAAGTTAATTAAAAAAAATGAAACTTCAAGCATGTTGTGGGGAACTACCAGAAGTATTATTAATAGTGCTATAATTGGCGTGTCTGAAGGTTTTGAAAAAATACTTGAGTTAAATGGAGTTGGATTTCGTGCAATTTTAAAAGGAAATATTTTAATTTTACAGATTGGATTTAGTCATACTATTTCTTACAAAATACCTGAAGGAATAAAAGCTGCCGTAGAGAAAAGTACTATTATAAAAATTAACGGTATAGATAAAGAATTAGTAGGTAAAGTATCGGCAGAAATTAAAATGCTAAAACCTGTTGAACCTTATAAAGGAAAAGGAATAAAAGAAAGAGGTCAATATGTATTTAGAAAAGAAGGTAAAAAGAAATAAAATGACCAATATTTTATATCAAAAAAGAGCTGCAAGAATAAGAAAAAAACTTAAGAAAATTAACTCGGAAAGGTTTAGATTAACCGTATTTAGATCATCCCGAAATATATCAGCACAAATTATTGATGATAAAAATAATAAAACTTTAGTTTCTGCGTCATCTATCAAAGAAAAAAGAAGTAGTAAAAAAAAAACTGATTTATCCCTTCATGTTGCTGGAATATTAGCTAAAAAAGCCTTAGAAAAAAAAATTACAAAAGTATATTTTGATAGAAGTGGATATAAATATCATGGAAGGATTAAAATTTTTGCTGATGCCTTACGCAAAGGTGGCTTGACGTTTTAATAAATAATATGGAAAATAATGAATTTAAAGACAAGTTAGTTTCAATTAATAGAATCACTAAAGTTGTAAAAGGTGGCAGAAGATTTGCATTTTCTGCTTTAGTTGTTGTAGGTAATTATGCTGGCTCTATTGGCCTTGGCTATGCTAAAGCGAAACAAGTTCCTGATGCAATAAGAAAAGCTACGCAAACAGCTAAAAATAATTTGTTTAAAATTCCTTTGCGCGACGGTAGAACACTTCATCATGATGTGTTGTCCAAAGAGGGAGCAGGTAAGGTTTTATTAAGAAGCGCACCTTCAGGAACTGGAATTATTGCGGGTGGACCAATAAGAGCGGCTTGTGAAGTCGTTGGAATTAAAGATGTTGTTGCAAAATCATTAGGTTCTTCTAATCCTATAAATGTTTTAAAAGCATGTTTAAAGGGTTTGAAAAGTCAAAATTCTCCCAAACACATAGCTGCTGCAAGAGGAAAAAAAATAGCCGAAATTACAAAAAGAAAACAATAAGTCATTATTTATGAAACTAAATCAATTAAGTTCAAAAGCAACCAAATCTAAAAAAAGACTCGGAAGAGGAATTGGTTCGACCAAAGGAAAAACATGCGGAAGAGGTCATAAGGGTCAAAAGTCAAGATCAGGTGTAGCCATAAAAAGCTTTGAGGGAGGGCAAATGCCTTTATATCGAAGATTGCCAAAGCGTGGTTTTAAAAGCATCGCAAATAAAAAAA
>Ga0208336_1001026_pt1 | contig 9857 bp, 9 predicted proteins | sample DeeseametaMP0372_FD_184212 | JGI IMG/M metagenome (GOLD analysis project Ga0208336, IMG submission 184212) | Marine microbial communities from the Deep Atlantic Ocean - MP0372 (SPAdes) | ecosystem: Environmental > Aquatic > Marine > Oceanic | place: East of Porto Seguro, South Atlantic Ocean...
ATGGCGAAACGGTCAGTCGGGCCCCGGTGAGCTCCTGGACCTCTTCGGCCGTCCAACCCGGAGCCACTTCTTCCAGAACCAGTCCCTCGGTAGTGCGGCGGATCACCGCCAGATCAGTCACTATCAAGGACACGCACTCTTTGCCGGTTAGCGGCAGATCGCACACCTGGACGATCTTGGGATGATTTTCACGGTCGGTATGCTCCATGGCGACGATGACGTCCTTGGCCCCGGCGGCCAGATCCATCGCCCCTCCCACGTTGCCGACACCCCGTTGGGGCAGCATCCAATTGGCTATATCGCCTTTGGCCGACACTTGGTGGGCGCCCAGCACGGTAACGTCGACATGCCCTCCTCGAATCATGGCGAACCCATCGGCGGAGTTGAAGAAAGCCATACCCGGTACGGGCTTCACGAACTGGCCTCCCGCGTTGATCAAGTCGATGTCCTCTTCCCCCTCATCCGCCAGCGGCCCGCAGTTCAACACGCCGCTTTCGCTGTGGTAGAAGACCGTTCTACCTTCGGGCACGAAACTGGACACCAAGGTCGGTATGCCGATGCCCAAGTTGACGTAGCCGCCGTCGGGCAACTCTTGAGCCACCCGCATGGCGATGATTTCCCGGTCTAAACGAGGTTTATCGTTTTCATGAGTCATGGAACTCTTCTCCTACCGCCTCGCATCGGATCAGATTTAGGCGAATCACCCCTACTCATAGCCCAGAAAATCCGGGGGGCGCAGCACGATTCGGTCTATGTAAACACCTGGAGTGACTATCTCTTCCGGATCAAGTTCCCCTGGCTCCACCACCTGGTCTACTTCAATGATCGTGATCCGGGCCGCCGGCGCCATGACGGAGTTAAAGTTGCGGGAGGTCCCCTTGTAAACCACGTTCCCCAAGGTGTCGGCCTTGTACCCACGGATCAAGCAGAAGTCCGCCCGCAAAGCCTCTTCCAGGACGTATTCTTTTCCATCGAAGACGCGGGTTTCTTTCCCGTCAGCTAGCTGGGTCCCGGCCGCGGTGGGAGTATAGAAGGCAGCGACACCGGCCGCGCCCGCTCGAATGCGCTCCGCCAGCGTTCCCTGGGGCACGACTTCCACTTCAACTTCCCCACGCTGCAAGGCCAGTTCAAATGAACTGGGACGAGAGGGAGAGGGCGACACCGGAAAGGACGCCACGGCTTTCTTGATCTGGTGGTTATCGACCAAGATGCTGTGGTCTATGGCCAGCCGGCCCGGCGGTGTTCCGAATCCAATCACCCGGGCCACGCCCGCCGTGTTGGAGATTAACGTGAGACCGCCGACTCCATGATCTCGCAAGGCTACCATCAGATAGTTGGGCATGCCGCCGGGACCAGCGAACCCGTCGATCATGATCGTCGCGCCTTGGGGCAGATCATGAATCGCGGCAAGCCCGCTGGAATATACCTTGTTGGACGGTTCAGCAACCACCGGTTCAAAGGACATCTCGCGCAAGTTAGACGCCAAGATTAACGGCGCGCCGGTGATGGCCGCAACGTCGCCGGCCTGCCAGCCGGGAGCCACTTCTTCCAGCACCAAACCTTCCTCACCCACCCTTAAAACCGCCACATCGGTGATGATTATGTCAACACACCCGGCCCCGTCAATTGGTAGGGTGCACTGACTGACGATATTGGGACTTCCGTCCGCTCTGGTGTGGGCCATGATTGCGATCACCCGGCCGGGGCCGTTGGCCAGGTCCCAGGCCCATCCCGGCGAGAATAGACCCGGCGTGGCCGCGGTGGTCCAGTGGCTGAAATCTCCCTGAGCGGACACCTGCGCCGGTTGAAGTACCACGGCCCCGGCGTGGCCGCCGCGGACCAACGCAGCCACGTCAATGGTGCTTAACATAGATCCGCCGGGGATCAAGTCGACGCCCTGACCGCCGGAATCCACAACGGTCGGCCCCTGGCCCGCCGTGGCCGCCGTGGCTTGATATCCCAGGCCTCCGCCCTCGGATAGGAACAGTATCTGGGAACCCGAAGGCACCTGGCCTGGCACCAGGCCAGGTAATCCCGAACCCAAAGCCACGGCACTGCCGGGCCTCAGCTCTTGGAAAACCCGCTGGGCCATCTGTTGATTGTCGAGTCTTGACGGGGTAACCATGTAATTTACATCCAGGTTCCAATCATGGCGGTCATTACCTCGGATATGGCCTCAAATTCGAAATCCCTTTGAACCGACTGTGCTGTTCTTCGACAGGCTCAGGACGAACGGGTCGAGAGTCTATTGCGTTCGTGGTGAGCTTGTCGAACCACCCCCACAGCATCGGAGCCCTTTCCGTTCGTGGTGAGCTTGTCGAACCACCCCTGCAACCTCAGCTAATCCGCCTGCACCACCCGGTTAACGAAGATTCCGGGGGTAATCACTGCTTCAGGGTCAATACCGCCCGGCTCGTGGACCAGGGACACTTCGGCGATGCTGACGCGTCCCGCCATGGCCATCACTGGGTTCCAATTCCGCTGGGAGCCCCGGTAGATCAGATTGCCAAGGGTGTCGGCTTCTTCGGCCCGCAGCAGGGCGAAATCAGCCTTAATGGCGCTTTCGAAAACGAAATCTCGGTCCCCGAACCTTCGGACCTCCTTGCCTTCTAGGAAACGGCCGATCGGTGCGGCGGGTAGGAAGACGCCGGCAAGACCCGCTCCCCCGGCCCGCAGCTGTTCGGCAAGGACACCCGGTGGGACCGTTTCAACATCCAGCTCCCCAGATTGCCAAAAGGCCGCCACGGGTCCGCCGGAGCCGGCGTAAAAGCCCAAGGGGGCAATCAGTTTACGCACTTGACCGTTGGCTACCAGGTCGGCCACGTCCATAATTTCAGGTGATTGGGGCCAGGCGCCTTGGCAGATGCAGGTGAGGTCTTTCGCCCCATTGGCCAGCAGGGCGCGCAACAGCCCCTCCGGCCGTCCCAGACCGGCAAACCCTCCGATCAGCACCGTTGCTCCTTGCGCGATATCAGCCAAGGCAGCCTCCGGCGAAGGGTAGACTATTCCCTTGGCGACGGTCGAGCCGGAGTTCTCTCTGGGATCGTTCATCTACTACCTAGACATCGATTGGCCCGGACATTAAACGACCGCCCCGATGACTCGGGGCGGTCGTTTAAGTACCTACTGAATGGGTCCGCCGGTTAGTAGTCCATCGGCGGCATTGCCGGAGCGGCGGCTTTGTCCTGGGGGATCTCGGTGATCATTGACTCGGTGGTGAGCACCATGCCCGCAACGCTGGCCGCGTTTTGCAGGGCCGAGCGAGTCACCTTGGCCGGATCAACGATTCCGCGTTCCAGCATAGGACCGTATTCCCCAACATCGGCGTCGTAGCCGTAGTCGTCGGCCTGCTGCTTGACTTCGTTAAGGACCACCGCGCCTTCAAAGCCGGCGTTCTCAACGATCAGCTTGAGGGGCTGTTCCAATGAACGTCGGATGATGTCCACACCCACCTTCTCGTCGGTGGACAGGTCCCCGGTGTTGTCCAAAGCCCGCTGGGCCCGGACCAATGCAACGCCGCCCCCGGCGACGATACCTTCTTCAACCGCGGACCGCGTGGCGGACAAAGCATCCTCCACCCGAGCCTTGCGCTCTTTCAGTTCGATCTCGGTAGCGGCGCCCACTTTGATGACGGCCACACCGCCGGAAAGCTTAGCCATGCGCTCCTGCAGTTTTTCCCGGTCGAATTCTGAGGTTGTATCTTCGATCTGAGTCTTGATCTGGCCGATGCGGGCCTGGATGGCTTCTTCGGAGCCTTTACCTTCCACGATGGTGGTCTCGTCCTTGGTAGCCGAAACTCGCCGGGCCTGTCCGAAGTCTTCCAACTCGGCGTTGTCCAACTTCCGTCCGGTTTCCTCGCTGATCACCGTGCCACCGGTAAGGATGGCGATGTCTTCAAGCATGGCCTTGCGGCGGTCGCCGAAGCCGGGGGCCTTTATCGCTAGGATGTTTAGGGTGCCCCGCAGCTTGTTAACCACCAGGGTAGCCAGGGCCTCGCCGTCGACGTCTTCTCCGACGATGACAACGTTTTTCCTGCCTACCTGAAGCAGCTTCTCCAGAGCGGGCAACATCTCCGCGACGGCGGACACCTTTTTATCGGTGATAAGAATCGTTGCGTCTTCGATCACCGACTCCATGCGGTCAGCGTTGGTGATGAAGTAGGGGGATATGTAACCCCGGTCGATCTGCATGCCTTCGACGTACTCGATCTCGTCGGACAAACCTTTGGACTCTTCGACGGTTATCACGCCATCTTTGCCGACCTTTTCCATGGCTTCGGCAATCGTCTCACCGATGGCCTCTTCATGGGCGGAGAGGCTCGCAACTTGGGCGATGCGCTCCCGAGTTTCCACCGGCTGAGACATCTTGCCCAGCTCTTCCACTATCGAGGCGACGGCCTTGTCGATTCCCCGTTTGATAGCCATGGGATTGCTGCCGGCGGTGACATTCTTGAATCCATCGTTGATGATGGCTTGCGCCAGCACCACCGAGGTAGTCGTGCCGTCACCGGCGGCGTCGTTGGTCTTGGTAGCAGCCTCTTTGATCAGTTGAGCACCCATGTTCTCGAAAGCGTCGGGTAACTCAATCTCTTTGGCGATAGTCACGCCGTCACTACAGACCTGGGGCGGGCCAAAGGACTTGTCCAACACCACGTTGCGTCCCTTGGGACCCAGGGTTACCTTAACCGCGGCGGCTAGGCTATCGATCCCAGTCCGGAGGGACTTACGAGCCTCTTCCGAATAAGAAATCTTTTTTGCGGGCATCCTTTCTCACCATCCTTAATACGCATAAACCCGGAAACTAGAAGCGGCCCGAAGGTCCGCTGGGTTGATTAACCGATCTTGGCCAGAATGTCGCTCTCACGAAGAATCAGGAACTCTTCGTCGCCGTCCTTATACTCGGTCCCGGCGAACTTGGAGTAGATCACCCGATCGCCCGTGGACAGCTCCATGGCGATGCGGCTTCCGTCATCGCTAACGCGTCCCGGCCCTACCGCTACTACCTCTCCCTCCTGGGGTTTTTCCTTGGCAGTGTCCGGTAGAAATATTCCACCTTTGGTCGTTGATTCTTGCTCGATGGGCTTGACGACTACTCGCTCGCCCAGTGGAACGAAATTTACCATCTCTACCTCCTTATCCTTGTCCTGCATTATCGGGATTTATTTAACGCGTAGACATAAACGCTCTAGTTACCACCTGGTCGCTGCTGCGGCTAGTGGCAACAGGCGCATACGTAGAACTGGCCCTTGCTAATTCCTGCTGCCTTCCAGCGCCCCGGACTTGCCAGTGTTTATGGTCAGCCGCTTGGCCTTTTTGGCCTCCAACCTGGGGAAGGTGATAGACAGAACACCATGTTCGTAGCTCGTGTGGGCCTTGTCCGTATCCAGTGAATCGGGCAGCCGGAGAGCGCGGCAGAAGGCACCTGCTCTGCGCTCCCGCATCAGGTAATCGGCATCCTGGCCCCCATCGTCGGCCTTGGTCTGACCCTTGATGGTTAATACACCGTCATCGATAGACACCTGGATGTCCTCAGGCTCGATACCAGCCAAGGATGCGTAGATGGTGAAGTCGTCGCCTTTCTTGACCACGTCAAGGGGGAGAGGCCAGCCTTCCATACCCCTGTGGACAGCCGTGTCCCCGGAGGATCCTCTCCAAAGCTTTTCCGTCGTCCGGAGCACGCTAAACGGTTTCCATTCCTGAATTACCATGTGATCGACCTCCTGAAAAAAATGGTTTCGTGAACTGATGGTGGGTTATTGGTATGGTGTTTCCTAGAGAACTTGACGTAACCGGTCGCTGTTCTGATGTTCGAAAAAGTATTCACGAACACCTGCGAGCGGGATTCGGTAGCACCAAGTCGCTGTTTTCGACTCTTGGTTTTCGGGGCTGATCAAGGCTTGTTCTACTATGTCCGCTATCTCCTGAGCTAATTCGCTTTCCGGGTCTAGGGGCTCTTCGATAGGACTCTTCAGTTCTGGTTTCATCATCACTTGACCTCTCTTAGTGGGTAGCATCATTACCTCCTTGTGTTTCTTCCATCAGGACCCAACAGTCGCAGGGGGGCCGCGACTGCCGGGTCTGCCGTTGGAATTGGCGTAGGAGAACCAAATTCCTCGGCTCGGAGGGTTGCTGCCGCTACGGAATAATCTCCCTTTTTCAGCTTCCCAATATCTCTGAATCGCAGCATCGATGGCCCGCACCTTACCCCAGGTTCCAGGAGGTCTAGCAAGCCGATGAATCGCCGTGGGACCCGATATTGGCCCAGAGGTCCTACGTCATCCATCATTCGCAACCTTGCGTTGCGGAGGTCGCAGACTAAGCAGCTATTATTTGAGCGTCTCTCTCCGGCGTGTCCGGGGTCTCGTCACTCAGGTCCGCCAAGTCCGTGAGAAATCCACATTTAAGACAGCTCAAGTACCAACCGAATACATCGTCCTTTTCGACAATATCCCCATGGCATCTAGGACACCCTTTAAAGAAATTCATCTCGTCCAACCTGCACTCTAGGCAGCTACCGCTGGATTTCATGCTGCCCGAACTTGAGACGTATACATCTTATGTCTTGATACAAGTCATGTCAATCAGACGCTTTTATATATATCATATTTATTGCTTTATTCACTGTAGGCGTTCAGCGATAATGGGACACTTTTAGGGGGATAAAAACATGAGGGAGATGGGGTGTATGGACTCCTGGTGCAGGGTATAGATTTACCCCACCGAAACCACCGCCGCTATCACAAAGCCCTTGGCAACGTAACGCCCGATGACGTCCTACACGGAAGACGGGAGGATATCCTGATCAAGAGAAGAGAGGTGAAAGCCCAGACCCTAGCTAGCCGCAAACGCTACAACCGCCTGTTGCGGGAGTCCAACAACACCGCCATTTCCCCCTGATCTCTCCTTTACGAAAGTGTCCCACTTTTGCTGGTTGCCAACACAATCCCGCGTGCGTGCTCACTTTAGTGAATACGAAGTAATGTCAGGTCGCGGTCAGCAGTTACCTGGGTGGCGTGTTCTCAATCAGCAACATTGGGATATTTCAGGCTCTGACTTAGCGGAAACAAGAGATCTCTACCACCTATTCAACACGCCGCGCACTATAACTAAGCGGCCGTCATGAATACCAGTAATCCCACAAGAACTGAGGCCAGGCCGAGCGCTTGCCTGGGAACAAGTCTCTCTTGAAAGAAAATTACCCCCCCGACCATGGGGATAATCGGATAGATAGCGAACCCAGCAGCGACCAAGGACACCGACCCGGCCTGCGCCCCCATGGCGTAGGCAGCTAAACCAGTGAACTGAAGGATCCCTACAATGGCCGCAACAAAAACGAGGGTGAGGGAGGGCGACCACAACGGCATACTTCGGGTGGCTCTTTGGACGGGTACAAGAATCGTCAAGCTGACAACGCGTACCAAGTAGATGGGAAGGAACCATCCGAACTCCTGAGACAGGGCGCCGATCCCGAATACGAATAGCCCAGAAGTGACCATCGTAAGGAGAGCGTACGAAACACCCTTACCCAAGTGAAGCCTACCCAGAGACGGGCTATCAACAGTCATCGAGGCGAGCACGATCCCGATGATAGCAATTGCTATCCCCAAGACTTGTACCGGGCCTAGATGCTCTCCAAGAAACAGTACAGATAAGAGAATAACGAGAATAAGATGTGCGGAAACAATGGGGCTTACCAAAGCAACAGGTCCTGCCTGGAGTCCTTTGTAAAATGTGACCAACCCACTGAGAATAAGGACGCTCAATCCGCCGAGGAGGGCCAAATACGTGAGAGGAATAGCGTGCAGCTCTGCGCCTAGTAGCAGATACGGCGTGGCTATGACAACAGCCGCGATATGAGTCCATAGCATCAGACGGATGATGCCCATTCTTCTAACGGCGACAGCAGCTATGAGGTCAGCGGCCCCTAAGACAACCGCCGCCATTAATCCCAGGGAGAAGCTTTCAAGCACCACGTTGCGTTTCCTACTATGAATTTTTTATTTCAGGTTCCTAGCATTCGCTTCCTTGAAGAGGGTGGCGGCCACGGATTTTCAAAAACCAAGACCCGGACAGGGAGGCGAAACTCATACCGGATCCATACGGACGTTCCTTTGAAGGACGACACTAGCAACGCAGCGGTTAGCGAACTCCTGGTGGTTCTTGGCTGGAAGCAGGGCCGAAGGCAGGCAAAAGGCACTGAAAAGAGCAGGGGATGAAAAGTAAACGTATCTGACTTAGATGGGGAAGCCTCAGAACTTCAGCATTTGCTTGGGAAGTGTTTCCGCCAATGCGAAGTAGATGATGGTAAGTTTCCGTTGGGTACGCGCTATAACTGCGTTATGCATTAGATCAATTAGTTACTTGGAATGGCCTGAGCATGGTCAGGCCGCCCTTGGTTCCTTGAGAGGTTCTGGCTTATTCCTTACTTGCCTGTATTTCTCCTCCACCTCTCTCTGGCAACCACACTGGATGCAACTCAAGTACCAACCGAATAGATCGTCCTTTTTGACAATATCCCCATGGCATCTAGGACACCCTTTAAAGAAGACCATCTCGTCCAACCTGCACTCTAGGCAACTGCCACTGGATTTCATGCTGCCCGAACTTGAAACGAATTACATCTTATGGCTTGATATATATCATGTCAATCTATCGCTTTTATATATATCATATTAATTATTTTATTCACATCGTAGCGCTTATCTAAACATACTCCGACTGTATGATTATCAGTTGACATTACGTCTGGATAGATGATATAAATCGATATACTCTATACGACCTAAGAGCTAGCCGAAAAGGGTGGTGAGCTTGACACAAAGACGGGGACTATACATCATCAGCGTTGCGGCTGATATCCTGGGAATGCACCCGCAGACGCTGAGAAAATATGAACGGGTCGGATTCATCGCACCGCCCCGCGCTGGTACACTCCGACTTTATTCCGACGAAGACATTGCCCAACTGCGGTTGATAAAGCATTTCGTGGAGGACCTAGGGCTCAACCTCTCGGGTGTCGAGTTGGCTCTGAAACTGACAGCAAAGCTGATAAAAGTACGCACGCAGATCATTTCTCAGGGCGAGGTATCCTCTGATGTATCACAAGAACTGGACGGTATCCTTGCCGACCTCGGTCTGCGGGTTGCTCAAGAACCCAAACCAGAGGAAAGAGCTGCATTACCACCGTCCCAGAGTCAGCCTTTACCGGTCTTCTGGGGCGAACCAGTTCAGTTCATCCCGGCTACCCGCCTAACTTCAAATCGTAAATGAAAGCACGCTGACTCCTGGTTCCTTAACCCGAGCATCAGCATGAAGGGTCAACTAGTCCGGCCTAGCCACCTAGTCGGCCGTCTACACCGAATGATCCTCCTGACGTGGTGATAACTACGACAATCAGAAGAAATCCGCGCCGCTAGAGCCTGACATGCCGCACTCAGGACCGAGCAAAACCCCCTGGGATTTTCCAGGGGGTCCTATTTGTTCAGAACACATGGCAGCGGTAGGGTTTACTAGGGGATCAACCAAGACAAGGTAAGCCAACGGGTGGGACGCCGGGTGGCAGGAAAGGCCACCGGCAAGGCGATGCGGAAACTGTTCAAGTAGATGGCTGCCATGGCGAGGCAGGTATCTTGAGGTCACTCGACTGATTGTTACCCTGATGAAACTACGCCGCCACCAACACCGCCAGCCCGCGTTCTCGGTATAGTTCGACTCTACTCCAACTCCACCATAAACAACCATCTCCTGGCTGGCAAAGAGTACCAACGCAAGACCAGTGGCCCGCATCAGATGTGGGCCACCGACGCTTCGTACTTCAGAGTGTCAGGCTGGGGCTATCACTACATGGTGACCGTGATG
>Ga0208336_1001052_pt1 | contig 9708 bp, 7 predicted proteins | sample DeeseametaMP0372_FD_184212 | JGI IMG/M metagenome (GOLD analysis project Ga0208336, IMG submission 184212) | Marine microbial communities from the Deep Atlantic Ocean - MP0372 (SPAdes) | ecosystem: Environmental > Aquatic > Marine > Oceanic | place: East of Porto Seguro, South Atlantic Ocean...
TGTGAAATTGCCCATTTCCAATTTCTATAAACAGGTACCCTCTGGTTTTTAATAGTTCTTTCGCTTTTATTATAACTTTACTTATTGTTTCAAGTCCACTACTTCCACCATCTAATGCCATTCTTGGTTCAAAACCTTTTATATCTTCACTTAAGTAATTTATTCTATGAGAACAAATATAAGGCGGATTAGAAACAATGACATCATAATTACCAAAGTTAAAATTGTCAACATCACAATGTATAAATTTTGTTCTTCGTAATAAGTTAAGTTTTTTTGAATTTTTTTTCGCTATATTAAGAGTTTTGAATGATTTGTCTATTCCAATCCCGTATGAATTTTTTAATTCTTTTAATATAGACAGTAGTACACATCCAGAGCCGGTACCAATATCTAAAATATTTAAACTACCTTTACCTTTAAATCTTCTTACTACTTGTTCAACAATTATTTCAGTCTCGGGTCTAGGTATTAATACATTATGGTTCACATTAAAAACTAAACTCCAAAACTCCTTTCTTTTTGTTATATAAGACAAAGGTTCATGCTGTTTTCTTCTAAAAATAAAATTTAAATAATTGGAAGTTTCTTTTGATGAAACTTTTCTTTCGTCATTTGTTAAAAGAAAAACTCTATTTTTTCTAATTGCCTTTGATAATAACAACTCTGCATCAATTTGATGAGAATCGATGTTTTGTTTTTTTAAAATTTTAGAGCCCTGTTTAATTAAACTATTAATAATCATTTCTATTTAAAGATTCTAGTCTCATTTCTTGATCTTGAATACTGAGATTTTCTGTCATTTGATCAAATACTTCTCCACTTAGAAATTCTTCTAGTTTATGGAGAGTAAAATTTATTCTATGATCTGTAACTCTTCCTTGGGGAAAATTATATGTTCTAATCCTTTCTGATCTGTCACCTGTACCAATTTTGCTTTTTCTATCTTGTGCTCTTTCTATATTTTTTTTTTCTCTTTCAGCTTCATATATTCTTGCTCTTAAAATTTTCATAGCTTTAGCTTTATTTTTGTGTTGAGATTTTTCATCTTGTTGGCTAACAACAATCCCCGTGGGTAAGTGAGTAATTCTAACAGCACTATCTGTAGTATTTACCGATTGTCCTCCGGGACCACTGGATCTGAAAACATCAATTCGCAGATCTTTTTCTTCAACCTTAACATCAATATCTTCTGCTTCTGGCAAAACTGCCACTGTTGCTGCAGATGTATGTACTCTCCCTTGAGTTTCAGTTTCTGGAACTCTTTGTACTCTATGAACGCCAGATTCATATTTTAGAGTTGAATAAATATTATTACCTGTAATTGACACTATTGCTTCCTTTAAACCTCCAGCTTCACTTTTTGATATACTTATAACTTCCATATTCCATTTTTTTTTGTGGCATACCTTTTCATACATTTTATATAAGTCTGCTGCGAATAAACTTGCTTCTAATCCACCGGTTCCGGCCCTAATTTCGAGAATAGCATTTTTTTTATCAGCTTCATCTTTCGGTAACAAATATAGTTTTAAAGTTTTTTCATTTCTCTGTTTAGTTTCAATTAGCTGTTTTAATTCTTTTTGAGCTAGCTCTTTCATTTCTTTATCTGTATTTTGTTCATTAATCATTTTATCTAGCTCTTTCTTCTGGTTTTCAAAATTTAGGTATTCTCGTGCACACTGAATTATTGTTCCAAGACTAGAATATTCTTTCGATTTTATTGCAAAGTCTCTTTTATCAATATCCCCAGAAGAAAGTTCTTTTTCCAAGTATTGATGTTTATCTACTAGTTGCTCAACTTTTTTTGTTGGAATCATTATAAAATTTATTTTTTTTCCAATTCGGCAGATTTCTCTTCAACTAATTTAACTATATGTGAAATTATATTTTTACTTGCAACCTTTTGATGAGGTATTCCTGAAAGATAAACCATATTAGTGCCTTGTCCTCCACCCGTTAATCCAATTTGTGTTTGGGCAGCTTCACCTGGTCCGTTCACAACACATCCAATAATAGACAGGGTCATTGGAGTTTTTATATGTGCAAGTTGCTTTTCTAAATTTTTTACAGTTTCAATTACAGGAAAAGCCTGCCTTGCACAGGATGGACAAGAGATGATATTAATACCCTTATGTCTTAAATTTAGTGACTTTAATATTTCAAAGCCTACTTTTACTTCTTCCACCGGATCCGCTGATAAAGAAACTCGAATTGTATCTCCAATGCCTTCCATAAGTAGCATGCCTAGTCCAATTGAAGATTTAACACTTCCAGGAATCAAACTTCCGGCTTCTGTTATTCCTAAATGCAAGGGATAATCACACTGTTCTGACAAAGCTCTATATGCTTTTACTGATAAAAAAACATCAGACGATTTAACACTGATTTTAAAATTAAAGAAATCTTTGTCTTCTAAAATTTTTATTTTTTCCAGAGCACTCTCCACCATTGCCTCTGGACATGGTTCTTTATATTTTTCTAAAATTTCTTTTTCTAAAGATCCTGCGTTAACGCCAATGCGAATAGAACAATTATTATCTTTTGCAGATTTTAAAATTTCATAAACTCTTTCTTTAGAACCAATATTTCCTGGATTAATTCTTAAACAATGGGCACCGGACTCTGCCGCTTCAATTGCTCTTTTATAATGAAAATGAACATCAGCAACTATAGGTACTTCAACATTTTTAATTATTTCCTTTAAAGATAAAGAAGATTTTTTATCTGGGCAAGACACTCTAACAATATCTGCGCCTGCATCACACAATTTATTAATTTGATTGATTGTAGCCTTTATATCAGTTGTTAAAGTATTGGTCATTGATTGAACGGCTATAGGAAAATCGCCACCAATTTTTACTTTACCAACGGAAATAACTTTTGTTTTTTTTCTATTGATATCTCTAAATGGTCTTACACTCATAATTATTTATATTTATTCAAGATCAAATTCTTTATGTAAAACTTTAACTGCCTTATTAGTATGTTGTTGATCAATGAGTACAGAAATTTTTATTTCTGATGTAGAAATGACCATTATATTAATTTTTTTTTTTGCTAATGCATTAAAAAATTTTTGTGCTACCCCCGGCTGGGTAATCATCCCAGCACCAACTACTGATATTTTTGAAACTTTATCATTTTGAATAATTTTTTCATAGGAAATTTTTTTATTCTTTTTTAATAGAATTATAGCTTTTTTAATATCTTCTTTTTTTATTGTAAAAGTAATATCAGTTTTTCCTTCATCGACAGAAGATGATTGTACTATCATGTCTAAATTGATCTCTTTCAAAGGTTTGAACATTTCAGATGCAACACCTGGCTTATCCTTTACGCCTACCACAGTAATTTTGGCAATATCTTTTGTATATGAGATTCCAGTTATTGCCTTTTTACTTATAACCTTAATTTCATCTGTAATCTTTGTTCCAAGATTTTTCGAAAAAGTAGATCTAATATCTATTTTTATATTATTTAACATTGCATCCTGGATGGAAGATGATTGCATAACTTTAGTTCCAAGAGACGCCATCTCTAACATTTCTTCATATGAAATTTTATCAATTCGTTTTGCCTTTGAATTAACTTTGGGATCAGTAGTGTAAACTCCATCAACATCTGTATAAATTACACAACTATCCGCACCAAAAAACTTGGCGATGGCTATCGCTGAGGCATCTGAGCCTCCTCTTCCAATTGTTGTAACACGTCTATCAATCGAAACTCCTTGAAACCCAGTTATTACAGGTATACCACCTTTCTTAATAAAGGACAAAACCTCCTTTATATTAATTTTTTTTATCCTTGATGAAGTATGGCTACCTTCAGTCAATATTGGTAACTGCCAACTCAACCAGGATCTTGATTTCAATCCTAGTTCTATAAGAGCTCCAGCTAACAATGAGCATGTAATTTGCTCACCTGTAGAGACCAAAACATCCTGCTCAGACTTTTCAAATGTATTGCTAATTTTTTTTGATTTTTTAATTAAATCATCTGTAGCTCCACTCATAGCCGAAGATACAACAATAACCTTATTTTTCTGGTCATAATATTTTTTAACCAGTTTTGCTACTTTTATAATTTTGTCGCAGCTACCTACGGAAGTACCACCAAATTTTAAAACTATTAAAGACATAATTATTTAACACTATTTATACTTATGAAAAATTTTGGTAAAAATACTCTTAAAAGATAAATTTCACAAGAAAATCTATTTTGAACACAATTAATTACAAAGAAATTGAAAAATTTTCAAAGCTATCAGAAGAATGGTGGGACCCTCTCGGAAAATTTAAGCCTTTACATAAGTTTAATCCGATTAGAATTAAATACATAAAGCAAAGCATTATTGAACATTTTAACATTGTTAATTCAAAAAACCCCCTAAATAACCTTTCTTTGTTGGATGTAGGTTGTGGGGGTGGTCTACTCTCAGAACCAATGTGTAGACTTGGTGCAAAAGTCACTGGAATTGATGCTACAAGAAAAAATATTAATATTGCTAAAATCCATGCCAAAAAAAATAAATTAAAAATTAATTACTTAACTGTTTCGCCTGAAAAATTAAAAATCAAAAATAAATTTGATGTAATTTTAAATATGGAAATTGTTGAGCATGTTTCTGATTTAAACTATTTTATAAAATCTTGTGCAAGCTTATTAAAAAAAAATGGTATTATGTTCGTTGCAACAATCAACAGAACTTTAAAATCTTATCTATTTGCAATTGTTGGGGCCGAGTATATTCTAAAATGGTTACCAATTGGAACTCATGATTGGAATTTGTTTGTAAAGCCTGAGGAATTAACTAAAACATCAATGAAACATAATTTAAAATCAAATGGAATTCACGGAATGATATATAATCCACTACTAGATCAATGGAAAACTGGTAAAGACAGCTCAGTTAATTATATATCTTCTTTCATAAAAAAATAATTTAATTCTCAGTTTTATTGTACCATGGAATGGTAATAGTTTCGATTCCTTCCTCATTTAATTCATCAATTTCCTCAGTGGTCACTCTACCATAAATACCTTTTGTTTCTTTTTCATTATCTTTTGTTTCTTTTTCATTATAATAAATATTCCTAGCTTCTTGAGCAAAGTTATCACCAACATATTTACAATTTTCTTTAATAAATTTTTGATATTCAATAATTTTCTTCCTTATATTTTTTTGAAATTTATAATTTATATTATCAATTTTTTTTGAACTAGATACATTCGGTGCCATTATAGACTTATTCACATTATTTGAATTACATTCAATACATGTAATCAATTTTTTTTCCATAAGTCTTCCAAATTCTTCTGAACTTGCAAACCAGCTGTCAAAAGTACAATTGCACTTACATGTTAAATTGTATTTGATCATATCTATTTAATTAATAATTATTTTTTAATAATTCAAGCTTTAATTTCTATAATCAGCATTGATGTCAATATAATCCTTGGTAAAATCACATGTATAAACAGTAAAATTACTTTTGCCCATATTTAGTTCAATATTAATTTCTATAGCATTCCACCTCATATACTCCTTAACAATTTCTTCATTGTAATTATCAACTTGCTGACCATTTTCTACAACGGTAAATTTTCCAAATTTAATTGTTAGGTTATTGGCAACTATACTTTCTTCCGATTTTCCAATTGCCATTATGATCCGACCATAATTGGGATCCTCGCCTGCAACAGCAGTTTTAACTAAGGGAGAGTTTGCGACAGAAAATGCAATTTTTTTTGCTCCATGCATTGATCTTGCCTTAATTACATTGATTGTTATAAATTTTTTTGCGCCTTCGCCGTCTGTAACAATTTGTTTTGACAAATTTAACATCACATTATGCAAAGCTTTTTCAAATTCTTTTAATTTTGGATCTAAGATATTATATATTTTTGAATTTTTTACTTTCCCAGTAGCAAAGATCATAACTGCGTCATTTGTAGATGTATCACCATCGACAGTGATTGCATTAAATGTTGTATTAATATTTTTCGACAATAATACCTTTAAAATAGCTGATGGAATATTTGCATCAGTAAATATGAATGCCAACATGGTAGCATGATCACTGCTCAAGTTAGGTGCTATCATTCCTGATCCTTTAGCTATAGCAGAAATTTTTATTTTTTTATTTCCAATTTCACATTCTTCAAAAGCTAGCTTGGGACGTGTATCTGTTGTAAGAATTGATGATGCTGCTTTAAACCAAACATATTTATTTTGATTATCTTTTAAATTTTGAACTAAATATGGAATTCGTTCTTTTATTTTTTCTGTTGGAAAAACATCTCCAATAACACCCGTAGAAGCAAAAATTATTTCATTTGGATCAATTACATCTTTTACTCCTTCTGGTGCTTGGGCCAATTTTAATGTTAAATGTTTTGATAGTGACTTAGACAATTCTTTTAAACCCTGAAAACCTTGTTTCCCAGTAAATGTATTAGCATTTTTTGTATTTACTAATAAAGCTTTCATAAGTTTATTTTTAACTTTTAAATTCCAATGAATGCTTTCCGAAACAATTTTAGATTTTGTGTAAAGTACAGCATATTTTGCCCCATCTTTGAAATAAAACAAAGACAAGTCATCTCTACCATCTCCGTACAAATCAGCTGAAACAGCTGATATAGAAAGTCCCTCTATTCGCTTTAGCTCTTGAAAATCTCCCATTTTAGATATTTTTATATTCGGATTTAAGAAGTTTTGTAAATTAATAGTCATTTTGTTTAATTTTGATAATAAGTAATTATATAAATACTAGCTTTATGAAATTTCATCAAATCAAAAAAAAAATATAAAAATGTTAAATATTCCAAGATTTATCAGAAAAATTTTCAAATCTGATAATGACAAAGAATTAGATAGACTCAAATCTTTGGTGATACAGATTAACCATAATGAGGATCTAGTTAAACATTTTAAAGATGATCAGTTTCCAAATAAAACTATGGAGTTTAAACAAAGAATTAAAAAAGGAGAAAGCCTAGAAAGCCTATTGCCAGAGACTTTTGCTCTAGTTAGGGAAGCTGCCTTTAGAATGTTAAATGAAAGACATTTTGATGTTCAATTAATGGGCGGAATTGTTTTACATGAAAATAAAATCGCCGAAATGAAAACTGGAGAAGGAAAAACTTTGGTTTCTACGTTACCTGTCTATTTAAACTCTTTAGAAGAAAAAGGAGTTCATATTGTAACTGTTAATGACTATTTAGCTCAAAGAGATTCTGAATGGATGGGTAAAATTTATAATTTTTTGGGATTACAGGTCGGATGTATAACAAATAGTTTAGACGATTATGATAGAAAGAAAAATTATGACTGTGATGTCACGTATGGAACTAACAGTGAATTTGGTTTTGATTATTTAAGAGATAATATGAAACTTTCTGTTTCAGATACAGTACAAAGAGATCATAATTATTGTATTGTGGATGAAGTTGATAGTATTTTAATTGATGAAGCAAGAACTCCCCTTATAATTTCAGGTGCCACAAAAGATAAAACAAGTAGATATTTGGCTATCGATAAATTGATAAAACAATTAAACAAAACAGATTTTGAAATTGATGAAAAAGATAAAAATATCATGCTAAGTGATAAAGGAACAGACAATGTTGAAAAAATATTTTCCAATGCTGGAATTTTAAAAAATAATAATTTTTATGATCCTGAAAATATGGGTTTAGTTCATCACGTTAATCAAGCTCTAAGAGCCAATCATTTATTTACTAAAGACAAAGATTACATAATAAAAGACAATAGTGTTAAAATTATTGATGAATTTACTGGGAGAGTTTTGGAAGGCCGAAGATTTTCTGATGGACTTCATCAAGCACTAGAGGCTAAAGAAAATGTAGAAATATTATCTGAAAATGAAACCTTAGCTTCAATAACTTATCAAAATTACTTCAGAATGTATCGCAAGCTTAGCGGGATGACTGGAACTGCAGCTACAGAGGCTGAGGAATTTCTAGATATCTATAATTTACCCGTTGTTTCAATTCCTACTGATCAACCAATGATACGGAAAGACTGGAATGATCAAATTTTTAGAACAGACAATGAAAAAAAGAATGCAATAATAAACAAAATTCTGGAATGTCACGAAAAAAGCCAACCAATCTTGGTTGGAACAACCAGTGTTGAAAAGTCAGAATTAATTTCATTATTATTAAAGAAAAAAAATATTAAATATTCTATTTTAAATGCAAAACATCACCAAAAAGAAGCAGAAATAATAGCTGACGCTGGAAGACTTAACTCAATTACAATAGCTACTAATATGGCCGGTAGAGGAACGGATATTCAATTGGGAGGAAATAAAAATAATCCGAATAAAATTCAGACTCAGGATGAAATAATTCAAGAAAAAAAAAAGGTAAAACAACTTGGAGGATTATTTGTTATTGGAACTGAAAGGCATGAGAGTAGAAGAATTGATAATCAACTAAGAGGTAGATCTGGAAGACAGGGTGATCTTGGAAATTCAATTTTTTATATCAGTCTTCAAGATGATCTAATGAGAATATTTGGTTCAGAATCTATTGATAGCATGCTCAAAAAATTTGGATTAAAAGAGAATGAATCTATTGACCATCCCTGGATCAACAAAGCCCTGGAAAGAGCTCAACAAAAAGTTGAGGCAAGAAATTACGATATTAGAAAGACTCTTTTAAAATTCGACGATGTTATGAATGACCAAAGAAGTGTAATTTTTTCTCAAAGAAAAGAAATCTTATCAAGTTCATCCTTAAGCAATCTAACTACAAATTTTTTAAATGAATTAATTGATCAAATTATTGAAGATAAAAAAATTATTAAAAAAGACCCAAAAAATAAAAGTGTAAATATTAAAATTAAATTTTTGTTAGGAAGAAGTATTAGTGAAGATGAAATAAATAACTTGATGAACATGAATGATGAAAATTTTAAAAAATATATTGTGGACAAGTTTATCCAACAGAGACTAAAAAGAGTAGAATTTATAAATGACGAACAAAATAATGAATTGGAAAGAAGAATATTTATTCAAACTTTGGATATGAATTGGAAGTCTCATCTTCAATATTTAGAGCAACTAAGACAGGTAATTGGATTAAGAGGATATGGTCAAAGAGATCCTCTTGTTGAGTATAAAAAAGAGGCCTTCGGTTTATTTGAAAAATTACTTGTGAAAATTAAAACTGACACTATTTCCATTCTAAATAATCTTGTTATTGTTGAAAAACCAATCGAAAATCAGCAAGAAAAAAGTAAAAATTTAAATACTAATAAAATAAACGTGGCAAATAATCCAGATTGCCTATTATTGGCAAAAAAAAATCAAAAAATATCTAGGAATGAAAGATGTCCTGTTACAGAAAAAAAATTTAAACATTGTTGTGGGGCATTATAGGTACAGTAACGTTAGTAAAACTAGAGCAGCCAGCGCTAGTGTAATTATCATAACTATTTTATTTTTATTAATTTTTTGTTTTAAATTTGAAAAAACATTTTCCTCCATGGTCATTCTATCTCTACTGTCAATATTTTTTACTAGGCCTTTCTTCCTTCCAATAGAAAGAAATTTTTGTTTTCGATGATTTAAAATATCCTCCCTGCTTAATTCGGATAATTCTCTCAAATTTTTCCTGATAGATTTTTTGATTTCATCAAGTAATGCTTTCCTATCTCTATGGGCTCCTCCA
>Ga0208336_1001054_pt1 | contig 9689 bp, 7 predicted proteins | sample DeeseametaMP0372_FD_184212 | JGI IMG/M metagenome (GOLD analysis project Ga0208336, IMG submission 184212) | Marine microbial communities from the Deep Atlantic Ocean - MP0372 (SPAdes) | ecosystem: Environmental > Aquatic > Marine > Oceanic | place: East of Porto Seguro, South Atlantic Ocean...
TCACTGCTGTAAAAAATATTCAAATGGCCCAAGTTCCGGTGCTATTACTTGGCGGGGCAACTGCCACTATTTTGAAGGGGCGCGGCAGTTTGCAGGATATTGATCAAATGGCGCTTCTTAGGCCACTTACCAAGCACCAGGTTATCATCAAGAGGGGTAAGGATATTGCTAATGAAATAAATAAGGCAATTATAATCGCGCAATCAGGTGTACCGGGCCCTGTATTTGTTGAATTACCACTGGACTTATTATATCCGCAGGATCTGGTTCGTGAATTGTATGGATTGAATACGGATGGTCAAAAAACGTCTTGGTGGTTGGAAAAATATTTACAGCGAAATCTAAACCGTATTTTCGCCGGCTTTGAAACGGCGCCAAAACCTGTTCCTGAAATTACATGCCCAATGCCCGTTCCCAGAGATATGCGAAAGGTATCGAAAATGATGTATAATTCGAAAAGACCTGTATTATTAATTGGTAGTCAAACAATGCTGAATGTTACCCAGGTGGATAATTTGGCGCAGAAATTAGCGTCTTTAAATATACCTATGTTTGTTTCAGGTATGGCCAGGGGATTGTTGTCCAAAGAAGAATTGAATATTTTCCGCCACCAAAGGAAAAAAGCATTGCAAGAAGCTGATTTGGTTATCTTAGCAGGCGTACCGTGTGATTTCCGGTTGGGATACGGCAGGCAAATTAATCGTGAAGCAGAAATCATATCCATAAACCGCAGTCGTAGTGATCTGTATTTAAATCGGAAGCCTACTTTAGCGATCCAGGCGGATCCAGGTTCTTTTTTTTCAAGTTTGCCTGAAAATAAATCAGGAGATAGGATTGATTCGGATACTTGGATAGATACGCTGCGGGAAAGAGATAAGAAAAGGTTGGACCAAATTCAAGAACAGTCCGAAATAAATACAGATTATGTTAACCCATTGAAATTTTTTACTAAGCTAAATAACCACCTGAAGGATGGTGATATTTTAATTGCAGATGGGGGTGATTTTGTTGCAACTGCATCTTATATCTTGCGACCGAGGTCCAATCTGGGTTGGCTCGACCCGGGTCCTTTTGGAACCCTAGGTGTAGGTGCAGGTTTTATTTTAGGTGGGAAGTTAACTCATCCAGATGCTACAGTATGGGGAATCTATGGTGATGGCGCTTTTGGTTACAGTATGGTGGAATTTGATACTTTTGTGCGCCATGACATTCCAATGATCGCCATTATTGGGAATGATAGTGGCTGGACACAAATTGCCAGAGATCAGGTAGAAATATTCAAGGATCCTGTTGCCACTGAATTGGGCAATACAAAATATCATGAAGTTGTAGCGGCATTGGGTGGGAAAGGATTGCAAATTACGGATAAGAAAGAGATTGATGATGTTTTGAATACGGCAAAAGAATTTGCTGCAACAGGAGAAAGTGTTGCCATAAATATGAAGATCGGAGAAACGGACTTCAGAAAAGGTTCAATATCGATATGAGAATTAGCATAAAATTTATACTATTAATATTTACTTCCGTACTTGTTGCCCAAGATGAAATAATTATAAATGACGGGAAATATAAGGCTACAATCAACCGGGATAATTGGGGCGTGCCCCATGTCCATGGTCGATCGGATGGAGATGCTGCTTTTGGTCTGGCCTATGCCCATGCGCAGGATGATTTCAAGACAATTCAAAATGTCCTTGTGGCGTCGCGAGGTATGCTTGGTCAATTATATGGCGTGAAATTAAAATCCATTAAGGGATTTTTTGATTTGTTAAAAGGAAAGGGAACAGGTGTAAAAGGCATCGAAAATATTGCCAATGATTATTATGTACATGTTATTGGTATTTGGGATGGTTTAGATAAAAGATACATTAATGAGGTGCCTGCTGATGTCCGTGATGTATGTGATGGTTATGCTGCTGGTATAAACCTCTATGTCAAGGATAATCCAAAAGCTGCCTACAAAAAACTATATCCAGTACAGGGCATTGATATAGTTGCTGGTTTTATGCATCGTACACCATTATTTTATGGTTTTGGTGGTGTTATTAGAAAACTAATGCGCGCAGAACCACCAACGCTGATCGGTCTCGGCCCGGAAGAGGAAAAAGATCCAATGCAGATGCTGGCCAGCAATGTCATAGCTGTAGCCCCAAAAAGAAGTGCCGATGGATATACACGCTTAATGGTGAATAGCCACCAGCCCTGGAGCGGCCCCGTAGCATGGTATGAAGCACATATTTCCAGTGATGATGGCTGGGACATGGTAGCGGGTCTTTTTCCGGGGTCACCGGTCGGGTTCGTAGGCCATAATCCTGACCTGGGATGGGGCCATACTATTAATGATCCTGATCTTATCGATGTTTACCATCTTACAATTAATCCTGATAATGAAAATCAATACTGGTATGATGGTAATTGGCGTGACCTGGAAGTCAAGAAAACAAAAATTAAAGTTAAAATTCTTGGGCCATTATCCTGGAAAGTGAAAAGAGATTTATACAGGTCTATCCATGGACCGGTCTTGAAAACGGACCACGGGACTTACGCCATTCGGTATGCCTCCATGGGAGATCTGCGACTCATTGAACAATGGTATCGTATGAATCGTGCTCACAACCTGACAGAATTCAAAAAAGCAATGGCCATAAATGCTATTCCAATGTTTAATACTGGTTATGCGGATAAATCAGGCAATATCTATTTTGTTTATAATGCCCGAATACCAAAACGTCATCCTGATCTGGATTGGAGAAGCATAGTCCCGGGCGATACGTCCGTATATTTGTGGACTGAATACCTGCCTTTTGAGGATTTGCCGCAAATCGAAAATCCGCCGGGAGGCTTTATCTATAATTGTAATAATACGCCCTATCTTTGCACCGATGATCCCTCCGATTTTCCCGATCGCCTGCCAGCCTATGCTGGCGTGGATATGCACCAGACAAATCGTGCGCTGAGAGCATTGGAGCTATATGGCCAGGATAAAAGTATTACCCGTGAGGAGTTTCTCAGGTATAAATATGATAAAGAATATTCTCAGGAGTCATTGATGGTTGAAGTGTTGAGAAAATTTATCAAGGATTCCAAGACCATAAGGAAAGAATTGAAGCCAGGAATAGATTTATTAAATAGTTGGGATTTTTCTGGTGAATTGGAAAATAGGGCTGCGGCACTGGGTTTCTTGACATTTCGTCATGTCGGTTTCAATCCTGAGAAATACACCTACGATTATGATAAAATTGTAGAAAAGTTGGCTGCGGCAGTAGAATTCCTGACCACTAATTATGGTCGTATTGATGTACCTTTGGGAGAGGTGCAGCGTTTGCGTCATGGTAGGGCAGACCTTCCTCTAGCTGGTGGTCCAGATATGCTCCGGGCCATTTACACAAAAAATGATGAAAATATCATGAAAGGTGTGGCTGGTGATTGCTATGTGCAATTTGTTGAATGGGATGCAAACGGTAATGTCCGTGCTGAAAGTATCCACCAGTTTGGTGCCAGTACGAGTGTTGAATCCTCTACGCATTATGATGACCAGGCTGAACTATTTTCCAAAGAAATAATGAAACTTATAAGACCCTAATATATATGCTTCTTTAACTATGACCAGCTCCAATAATCAAGTTCGATTACTGGATGGTGCGATGGGTACGGAGCTGATGCGTGTCGGACTTGATTTACCATTACCGATTTGGTCTGGTGACATAAATCTCACCCACCCTGACTATGTACGAAAAATACATAAAGCATATTTAACAGGTGGTGCAGATATTTTAACAACGAACACTTTTCGTACCACCCCAAGAGCATATAGAAATAATAAATATGCAGAGCATGAAGCGAGACTGAGATCCCATGAAAGTCTTGAAATGGCAGTGAAATTGGCCAGACAAGCTGCAGGAGATGGTATTATTGTTGCTGGATCTATTGCGCCTCTGGAAGATTGCTATGAACCTGAACTATTTCCGGGTGTTGAATTTGCGCAAAGAGAATTCAGAGAACTTGCCATTTGGTTGCAGGATGCTGGTGTAGATGCCCTGTTGTTTGAAACAATGGGCTGCTGGCCGGAAATAAAGACTGCGTTATCTGTGACGGGGGATCTGCAAATACCACGCTGGTTAAGCCTGATTTTGCAAAATGGCAATGCATTACTTGATGGGACTGATTTAACAAATGTTCTCCCTGACATAAAAGACTACGGGATTGAAATGGTATTATTGAACTGCAACCTGTGTAGTATAACAGCTCAGGCTGTTGATGTACTTTTGACGAATTGGAAAGGTCTTTGGGGTGTTTATCCAAATGTAGGTGCGGCAATGCCAACCAAGGAAGGGGTCATTGAGGAAAAGTTAACCATTGAAGAATTTGCCAATGAAATCAACAAATATCTTACTTCTGGCGCCAATGTGGTCGGTGCCTGCTGCGGATCAAACCCTGATTATATCAGCGCAGCAAGAAAGGCGATTGATTTAGCAACTGAAAATTGACATTTTGATTCCGGTATACATAATTTTTGTTTAATTTATTAGATTCAGTCTATGCCTCGGATAAAATTTTTCGTACTTACTATTTCGCTATTTTCTTTACTGTTTTATCCCTCTTGTAATGGTAATGGAGAATCCTCTACAGAAGCCAACGTGACATTCAGAGTTGATATGGGCAACGAAACTGTATCCACTAATGGTGTACATATTGCCGGCACAATGGAATCCCCCAATGGTTCTATTGAAGAAATGTTGGATTCAAATGATGATGGCGTATATGAAGTAACACTTTCCTGTGCCATCGGAGATACAGTCCAATATATTTATCTAAATAGTAATGTTCTGGGTGGGAATGCAGAAGTAATAGATACTTTACCTTGCGCCTTATCTGGTACAGGTAATCGCTGGTTGGAAATACCTGATAATGATTCTTTAATTCTGGATATAGTATGCTACAACAGTTGTTCACCCTGCGTGGATACCACCGGCGGCACAACAGCGTCTTTAGAGGATCTTTACTTATTCAAGGGTTTATGGGAATTAAAAGATGAGTGTACCTGGTTAGATACTATCGGGTTTACAATAGATTCTACCTCAGGTGACACAATAATAACATGGGATATTGTTGATAGGGGAACAGACCATGATTCCGCATTAATATTTTTTCCTGATGCCGGGGCTTACTTTACTTTCGGAGATTGGGAAGGAAAATGTGATGGTGTACCCTATTATCCTAATGAGGGTACTTCCTGTTTTTTCACTCATACCTTTAATATAGAAATTGATTCATCTGGTGAATTTTATTCTTACTCTTTTATGAATGAAGAAAATGATTCCTTTCTTGTTTATTTCACTTTGGAATTAGGTGTTGACTCGCTTAATCATTTTATTTACGACCCAAATACCTTAACAATCAATTACTTTATTCCTCCCGCCTATAGTTTTGCTTCAAAGACTGAAGTTTATGATAAGATTAATGATGATTTTGATAACATACCTGATAATATACCGGATTTTACACCTGTATGTTCTGGGTCGGGCCAGTATCTAGGTTCGCTTTTCCCTCAATTTCAAAGCAGATAAAAGGATTGAGTAAAACAACATTTTCTAGGCGTGAATTTGTGCATTCAGCCGCTGTATTTAGTGCAATGGTGCTCCCTGGTGTCGGCCGAATTCATGCACGACCATTTTCAACGATTGATCCTAATGATTATGTTGGACGAATTTGTTATAATGAAAATCCGCTTGGTCCATCCCCTTTGGCATTAGCTGCGCTACGAGATGAAGCAGCCTTGACGCACCGCTACCCAGATTGGTTAAATAGTAATGTGGAAAATGCAGTGGCTGATAATTTTGATTTAAATCAGGACAATGTGTGTGTGGGTGCAGGGGCGACCGAAATGATCCAAAAAGTTGCTGATGCTTTCCTGGGACCAGGAGATGAAGTCATTACAGCTACACCTTCTTATACACAAATAGCGAATGAGGCGATTGCAAATGGTGCTACGGTTGTATATGTACCTGTGGATGAAAATTACATTATTGATCTGGATGGAATTCTGAGTGCTATTACAAATAATACAACATTAATATCATTGGTAAATCCCAATAATCCTTTGGCCAGAATAATCAATAAGGATGATATGGCTTCATTCTTAGCTGAGGTACCTGATGGGGTGGTTGTGTGTGTTGATGAAGCCTATCATGAATATGTCCAGACAACAAACTATGAAAGTTGTGTGCCCTATATAGATCAGGGTATTGCCATCGTAATTATACGCACATTATCAAAAGCGTACGGATTGGCTGGGGCAAGAGTGGGTTACACACTGGCATCAACTGAACTAACTGACGAAATAAGCGATACGCAACTTTATGCTACTGTGAGCCGGGCAACTCAGGCTGCTGCTATTGCTGGTTTGGATGATTTGGATCATATCAGTGATACTGTTTCTCTTAATATCAATGCGAAAACGATTTTATACACTGGTTTCACCGACTTGGGACTGCAATATATTCCATCAGAGACCAATTATATCATGGTAGATACGGGCACGGACGCTGGCGCTGTTCTGAATGCACTTGCAGATTCTGGCTATCAGGTTAGAACTGGTTGGGATATGCCTCAGCATTTGCGTGTATCTACTGGCACTGTAGATGAAATGAATGGATTTTTAACTGCCCTGGCCGCTGCATTGGATTTACAGACCACTGTTAATAATATTCAACCTGCGATTTTCGGATTGCATACAGTATATCCAAATCCATTTAATTCTAGTTGTACGATCAAATTTTCTACTTTGAGTGATGAAAAAGTATCCTTGGTTATCTATGATACACTTGGTCGAAAAATTAAAACCATAGTAAGTGGTACCATTGGTATTGGTAGCCATACTTTAACGTGGGATGGTAAGAATGTATTTGGCAAGCCAGTAGCATCTGGGATTTATATATGTAACTTGGTCCAGGGTGAATTCGCGGCTAGTAAACGGATTCAGTTACTGAAATAGCACTAACTAAGAGCATTCTGAAACCTGGTGAATTATAATATAAAACTAACAGTTATTTACCTAGCGCTGTTTTCTTATTATGGCTGTGATCGTTTGAACCTTGAGCCAGCCACAGCCCAGGACGTACTTGCTACTGCCCAACTCGAAAAAGGAAAAAGGGCGGTACTGATCAATGTATGGGCAACATGGTGAAGTATCTGTGTGGCGGAGTTTCCGTTTGTTCGTGATCTAGGCAAGAAATACAATCAAGACCTAAAGGTAATTTTTGTAAGTGCCAATTGGCTCGATGAGGAAAAACAAGTAAGAGATTTTCTGGATAGTATGGGTGTCAGCGGTCAGTCTTATATTAAAGATCAGCCTGGGGAAGAATTTATCAATGGTTTTCATAGGGAATGGATTGGCAGTCTGCCCTTTACAATTGTGTATGGTAAATTATCAGGATCAATAGTAGATTATTGGGAGAATTCAAAACATGAAAAGCGTTTCATTGAAGCGGTAGAAAAAGCAATAAATTCATAGGAGTCATCATGAAAAAGTTAATTTTTGTAGTCACATTACTACTCTGCTTTGGTGTTCAAGCAAAAGAATTAGATCTCGGTTCTGTCTTGCCGCTGGAAGATGTAAAAATGATTGACATTAGCGGAAAGAAAATATCATTAGGGGAAGCGAAGGGAGAGACTGGCCTTTTGGTTATTTTTTCCTGCAATACCTGCCCATGGGTTATTAAATGGGAAGACCGCTATGTTGAACTAGCTAAGAAATATCAGTCTAAAGGTGTGGGCATGATTGCGTTGAATTCTAACGAAACAACTTTTGGCTCCGTGGATAGCATGGATAAAATGAAAGCGCATGCTAAGGACAAAGGATATAATTTTTATTATGCCATGGATAGCGGTGCGAAACTGGCGCGAGAATTTGGTGCTACCAGGACACCCCATGTCTACTTATTCAATGCAGAGGACCAACTGGTTTATCGCGGTGCAATCGATGATAATGCCAAAAAACCACATAAAGTGAAAAAACCATATGTCGCCGATGCTATCGATGCGATGCTGGCCGGCAGTACAATAAAATATGCATCAACAAAAGCGTTGGGTTGCGGGATAAAGTTCAAAGACTAAGTGAGTAAAACCTGAAATTTTATTTCAGGTACAGCATTTTACCATCAGTTATGGTTTTACCCGTTTCAATTTGATATATATACATTCCGGAAGATAATCCCGCGGCTCTCTGGTTTCTCGGTGACCAGTGCAGATTTTGACGCCCAGCTTGCTGTAATCCCCGATCGAATCCTGATACCAGTCGACCGGTTAAATCAAAGATATTTATGGATACATTACCTGGTTTTGACAAAGTATAAATGATGTTTGTGGATCCGTTAAATGGATTTGGGTAGGCTTTAACCAATTGTATTTCTGGAGTGATAATGTTCTCTCCAGGTTTAATACTTACATTTTCTCCAGCCAAGAGCATTTCTATTACAGCGATCATGTATTCTGTATCAATTTCGTTATTTACGTAATACACATTTCCATCTGTCCCGATTATAAAATCCCGTGGGTAGGGTGAGCCCTGGTTTGGAATATAATACTGATCATAAATAACACCTGTACCGATACCAGGACCACTACGCGTATCCTTTAAAATAGGAAAGGTGAGGCCATTATCAATCACAAATTGGCTGATCTGCCCTTCATTAACTGCAGTTATACCGATGAGGGTGACAACATCGTCACTGTATTCCTGCCAAATTGAAACTTCCAGGTCCGATAACTCCGGACTGCATACAGGTCAGCCAGGAGAAAAGAAGGCAATAACCACAATTTCACCAGCACTTGACCAATGCTGATTGAGGTTAAAATTCCCCGTTCCGTTGGCTGCAATGGGCAGGGTAAAGTCTGGTGCAGTCATACCAACATTTACGCCATCATAATTGCCCAAAATATCGCAAGATAATTGGGATTCGTCAAGGTCATTTGATGGAATGTTATACACGCCCGTGGCGTTTTGGCCAGACTTTGTGTAAATGATATCAACTACAATTGAATCTCCAGCGGCTAATGTGTTTAGTTCAGTTGAAGTAGAGAAATCTGCATGGGAAAAATAGTCGTAATCAAACACAAGTAATTCGCTGCCATTATTAGTTAAGTAAAGCAGCATAGTATCTTGTTCTCCGATATTTATTTCCGGAAAACTGATATCGTGGGAACTAAGGTCCAGGTCTGGTCCGGAAATGGATCCGTATTCCAGCACCTGTAAATGACGCCATTCTGCGGAATAAATGACATTACCTTTGGTATTGATGGCCATTGTGCGATATCCGGTATTTTTATAACCAACCAGTTCGATTTCACTGCCATTGTATTCTAGGATTTTTACATCCAGCCATTCAGAAACGGCAATCTTGCCATTAAAGAGGGCGATTCTATTGGCGAAGCCAGCACTATTATAGGTGGCCAGTAATTGTGGATCGGAAGGGTCCGAAAGATCATAGCGGGCAATACCATCACTACCCATTGCTACGTTTAGATGGTCTCCATCAAGGGCCATATCCTTTGTGGCTCCTTCTGTAAGTACTTCTGCTATTGTAATTGGATTAGAGAGGTCGGCGATATTCATAATCTTAAAACCAAATTCACCATCCATGATAATCAGCAAAGAATCTAAAAAGGCCGTACCCCAGGCATTTTCCGCA
>Ga0208336_1001055_pt1 | contig 9681 bp, 8 predicted proteins | sample DeeseametaMP0372_FD_184212 | JGI IMG/M metagenome (GOLD analysis project Ga0208336, IMG submission 184212) | Marine microbial communities from the Deep Atlantic Ocean - MP0372 (SPAdes) | ecosystem: Environmental > Aquatic > Marine > Oceanic | place: East of Porto Seguro, South Atlantic Ocean...
AGATTGAGAAGTTCTACCAGTTTTTAATCCATCATAACCATCTGATGATATTAGTTTATTTCTATTAAATTGTTGTATGCCATTATATGTAAACTCATTTATTGAAAATAAATAATAATATTCAGGAAAATTATTAATTATTAATTTTGACAAATTAGCAATATCTTTTAATGACATATAATGATTTTCATGTGGCCATCCGGTAACATTTTGAAAATTACTATTTAATAAACCAAGTTCAACAGCTTTTTCATTCATTTCATCCACCATATTTTCTTCCGATCCAGATAATCCTTCAGCTAAAACTATGCATGCATCATTTCCTGATTGCACTATTATTCCTTTTAGCAAATTTTCTACCGTAACCATTTCGCCAATATTTACAAACATTTTAGATCCTCCAAATTTCCAAGCCTTTTTACTTACTAAGTATTCTTGATCTATTGTTAATGTTCTATTTTGCAACCTTTCAAAAACCATATATGTAAGCATCAATTTACTCATAGATGCAGGTCCTTGTTTTAAATCCGCATTTTTTTCGAAAAGTATTGTATTTGAATTTACATCTAAAATAATTGCTGAATCTGCTCTAGTATCAATTGCATGGATTCTTAAAATCAACAAGAAATAAATCAAAATAAATAAAAAAACTTTTTTAGAAATTAAATTCATCTTTTTTTTCTAATGTAATGTTTTCTTTCGATAAATAGTTTTGCATTATTAAAACCTTTTTTATGAATAACACTGAGAATATGTTCTGCTTCATTTAAATTTTTAATTGGTACAGTTGTTACTTTATAATACTTTTGCCTATTTAGTAAACTTAAACTAATAAGAATTTTATCATAAATTGGTTTCATTTTTTTTTTTAAATTTGCAGCATCTTTAAAATTTTTAAACCTTGTTATATTAATTCTAAGATAATAAGGTGGAATTTTTGATCTTTTATAATTTAATTTTAGTTTTTCATTTTCTTTAGAATCTTTAAAATTAACATATACTTTTTTCTCAAATTTTTCTTTTTTTTTATCCATCAAATTTTCTGTTTTTACTATTTTTTTTTCTAAAGCAGCATCTTTCTCTAGATTTTCTTTGTTATATTTTATCGAATTAATTTCTTTTAATTTTCTTTGTTCTTTCATTGTTAGAACAGATATAACTTTTACTTCAACTAAACCTTTAGTATCAATTTTTAGATAATCAGCTGTTTTTTTAGATAATTCTATAATTCTAAAATTGCTTTTAGGGCCTCTATCATTAATTCTGACATTTATTGAATAACCATTATACAAATTTGTTATACGAGCAATAGTTGGGAGTGCTAGAGTTTTATGTTTTGCAACTATTTCTTTATTTGAAAAAATTTCACCGTTTTTTGTTTTATTTTCTTTTTTATTTGAATTAACAGATGCAATGCCAATTTCACGATAATCTAAATTATTTTTTGGATAATACCATTCCCCTTTTATTTTATATGACTTTCCTACTTCATATTTAATATTAGATTCTATGCTTTCTGTAAAAGATGTATAATTAAAAAAAATAATGAAAATAATTACAAAAAATAAAAGAACATTTGGCATTTAATCAATATTAATAGAGTCAGATAGAATGCCAACTGCAATAGCAAAATAATTAGATGTATTCCATTTTAATATTTTTTTAAAATTTTTATAAACTAAGAAATATCTTTCTTTATTGTTATCATTTATTTTTATTAAATAACCACCTACATTTTTTTTTGGTAGATCCCTACCATCAATTCTTCTAACACCCAATATTTGCCATTCACTAATTTTCTTTTTATTTCTTAATGTTAGTTCATCGCTACTTATGTTAAAATCATTATTTACTTTAACTTCTCTACCCCACGTCTCATTATTATCCCATTTTAATTTTGATAAATAATTTGCTGCTGATGCAAGTGCATCTTCTTTTGATTTCCAAATATCTTTTCTTCCATCATTATTATAATCTTGAGCATAACTTAAAAAACTAGAAGGCATAAACTGGGTTTGACCCATTGCTCCTGCCCAAGATCCAACCATTTCATCATAAGAAATATGTCCCTGGTCAATTATTTTTAATGCATTTATAAGTTCTTTTGAAAAATACTCCCCTCTTCGTCCGTCATAGGCAAGTGTAACAAGTGAGTCTATTACTGGAAACCCGCCTGAGATTCTACCAAAATCTGTTTCTATACCCCATAACGCAACTATAAATCTTGGTTGAATATTATATTCTTTAGATATATCTTCTAACAAAGTCCAATTTTCTCTTAATTTAGATATTCCTTTTTTTTTTCTTTTGTTAGAAACAACATTTTTTAAATATTGACTTAATGTAAGTGTAAATTCCGGCTGCTTCTTATCAAGCTCAATAACTCTTGGGAGAATTTCTGCTTTACTTAATGATTCATCAATAGTTTTTCTTGAAATACCACTTTTTTCAGCTCTAACTTTAAATTTATCTAACCAAACTGGAAAATCTAATTTATTAGCTATTGAATTGCTAGTTATTATTACAAATATAAAAATTGTAAAATATAATTTTAATCCCATATTTTGTTTTTTTTATTTAATTTAATAATAGCATAATTTTCTGTTTATTTTATTCTATAAGTAAATTAAGGATGGGTGCCTGAGCGGTTGAAAGGACTGGTCTTGAAAACCAGCAAGGGTTTTCCCTTCGTGGGTTCGAATCCCACCCCATCCGCCATTTTTATTAATATGGACAAAAGAATAATTAATAAACAAATTATTATTGAAAATTATTCCGTGGAAAACTCGGTTATATACGATAATTATACTAATAAAAATTTTTTATATGGTGAAGCTACAAAAAGATTTATAAAAAAAATTAAATTGAGCAATAAAGATATTGTTGTAGCAGATATAGGATGTGGTACCGGGTATGTTTTTGAATTAATAACTAAAAAATATAGAAATCATAATATTAAATTCTACGGAATTGACCCTGCAAAAGGAATGTTAAAAATTGCAAAAAAAAAAAAGAAAGATAAAAGAGTAAAATTTCTTGAAGGTAGTTTTGAAAAAATTTCTTTAAAAAATAAATCAGTGAACAGGATTATATCAACTTTATCACTCCATTGGGTGTCGTCAATAGATAAAGGATTAAAAGAATTAAAAAGAATTTTAAAACCAAAAGGATCTATTGATATATTAATGATAGAAAAAAATGACGGTAAGGAATTTAAAAAATTAGTTTTAAGAGTTATGAAGAAATATTTGTCTAATAAGCAAATTTTCAATGCTGCTAATCTTATTAACAGAATTACTAAAAAAGAATTAACTAAAAAATTTGCAAAATGCTTTAATCTAAAGAATGATTATGATTTATCTATAAAAATAAAAAAAAAATTAATTTATGGCAGTTGTAATGATCATATAAAATGGTGGAAAGCACGTTCATTTCAGATAATTTCTGAAATAGAAAATAAAAAACTGTTTATTAAAAATTTAAAAGAAGAACTTAATAAATTTAAAACAAAAAAAGGAATACAATTTGACTTAAATCTTTTAGAAATACATTTATTTAAAAAAATAAATTAAAATTATTTAACTATATCTAAGGAGTAACCTGAAGATCTTACTGTTCTGATTAAATCCTTAGTGTTATTAACATTTATATTTTTCCTTAGTCTTCGAATATGCACATCTACCGTTCGTGGTTCAACATTTATATTCCCCCAAATTTTATCTAATAATTGGTCTCTAGAAAAAACTTTACCAGGATTCTCCATAAATAATTTTAGTAAATCGAATTCTTTTGGATTTAATTTTACCTCTTTTCCCTCTCTTTTTACTCTGTGAGTTTTCAAGTTCATTATTATCAGTTTTTTATAAGAAAGTTCATCATCTAAATTTGATGGATTGCTTCTTCTTAAAAGGGCATTTATTCTAGCTAACAACTCCCTTTGTGAAAATGGTTTAGTTATATAATCATCAGCACCAGTATCAAGGCCTCTTAATTTATCTTCTTCTTCTCCTTTTGCAGTTAAAAAAATAATAGGTGTTTTTTTTATGTCTTTAGCAGTTCTTATTTGTCTACAAATTTCTAAGCCTGACATATTAGGAAGCATCCAATCCAATAAAACAACATCTGGCTTCATACTTTCAGCTTGAAATAAAGCATCTTCTCCATCTTTAACTATCTCAACATTAAAATTTTTTTTTTCGAAAAAAGTCTTCAAAGTATATGCTAAGGAATCTTCGTCTTCAATTAGTAGTAATTTTGATTTCATATAAATTTATTTTTTGGCTATAAGTTTTGCTTTTTTGAATATATTAGAAATATCTGTTTTATATTTCTTTTCTTTTTTATATGTTTTCATTTCTTTAAATGATATTTTTTGAGTGATATGAATTCCCGTAACATAATAATAAATCATTTCAGCAATGTTTTGTATATGATCTCCTATTCTTTCTAGATTTTTAGCTACAGATATAATTTGACTACAACTTGCAATGTTTTTAGTATCTTCAAGCATATATGTTAAAGTTTCTCGGAATATAATATCATAACATTTATTAACCTCGGCATCATTTAACCAAATTTTTTTAACTTCTTTTAAATCTTCTTCATTAAATGAATTGACAACTTTTCTAAAATTTAAATTTACAATGTCAAATAAATTATCAACTGATAAAACTTTTTGATTGACCGGCAATTTTGAAAGCCACCTTGAAGCTTTAGCTATATTTTTTGTTTGATCACCTATTTTTTCTAAATCAGATGCTATTTTTATAGTTGAAATTACATATCTTAAATCAACGGCTAATGGTTGACGTAAAGCAAATAGTTGGATCGACATATCTAATAATTCTTGATAAAGTTTGTCTATTTTTTTATCTCGTTCAATAACTTTTTCAGCTATTAAAATATCTCTTTCGTTTAATGATTGATAAACATACGCTAATTGTGATTCAACTAATCCTGAAATCTTGTTAATATGATCTTTTATTTTATCTAAATCTCTATCAAATCCTTTTACAATATGTTGTTCCATAGCACTAGATATAATAAATTTTTTATCCGAATCTACCTGTTATATAACCTAAAGTTCTTTTTTCTTTTGGATTAGTAAAAATTGTTGATGTGTTTGAAAATTCGATAAGTTTTCCAAGATGAAAGAAAGCTGTTTTTTCAGAAACTCTAGCCGCTTGTTGCATATTATGAGTGATAATTATAATTGTTCTTTTTTTTTTAAGAGAATCTATTAATTCCTCGATAACAGCAGTAGCGATGGGATCTAAGGAAGAACATGGTTCGTCCATTAAAATAATTGAGGGATCTACAGCAATAGCGCGTGCGATACAAAGTCGTTGTTGTTGTCCTCCAGATAGTCCCGTTCCAGATTCATTTAATCTATCTTTTACTTCTTCAAACAAACCTGCTTCTGTTAAACTTTTTTCTACAAGTTCATCTGCTTCAGATTTTGAATTAATTATTCCATGAAGTTTTGGAGCATAGACAATATTTTCATAAATTGATTTTGGAAATGGATTTGGTTTCTGAAAGACCATACCAATGCTAGATCTTAATTTAACAACATCCACATTTGAATCATAAATATTTGTTTCATCAAAAAATATTTTTCCTTCTACTGTGCAATTTTCAATAACATCATTCATTCTATTAATACATCTTATAAATGTTGACTTACCACAACCGGACGGTCCAATTAAAGCTGTAACTTCATTTTGATTTATATTCATATTAATATTTTCAACAGCCATTTTTCCATTATAAAAAACTGATATATTTTGAACAGCTAACTTAATTTTTAAACTGGTACTTCTTTTAAGTTTGTTAAATTTGGAAATTGAAATTATCTGATCTTTTGCCATGTGCTCACCATTTCTTCTCAAATTTATGTCTAATATATATTGCTGCAGCATTCATTACAATTAAAAATGAAAGTAAAATTAAAATCGCTGCAGATGTTCTTTCAACAAATGCTCTTTCTGGATGATCAGCCCACATAAATATTTGTGCTGGTAATGCTGTTGCTGGATCTGTTATAGCTATTGGTGTATCAGGAATAAAAGCAATCATACCAATCATTAATAAAGGGGCAGTTTCACCAAGTGCTCTTGCTAACGCAATAATTACACCCGTACAAATACCTGGTGTAGCAAGTGGTAAAACTTGATTAAAAATAGCTTGCATCTTAGAGGCTCCTAATGCTATTGCACCATCTTTGATTGTGCCAGGTACAGCTAATAAAGAAGCTCTTGTTACAATCACAATCGTTGGAAGAGACATTAATGCTAAAACTAATCCTCCGACAATTGGTGAGGATCTTGGTAAATGAAAAAAATTTATAAATACAGATAACCCCAATAATCCAAAAACAATGCTAGGTACAGCTGCTAAATTATTAATATTTATTTCTATAAAGTCTGTAACTTTATTTTTTTTTGCAAATTCTTGTAAAAAAATAGCTGCAAATATACCTATCGGGACTGAAATACATGCTGCTACAAATAAACAATAAAATGATCCTATTATCGCACCTAAAACTCCTGAAACTTCTGGTTCCCTACTATCAGACTTGGTAAATAAAGTTTTATTAAAAACAGTTAATATATTTCCATTTGATTTAAATTTTTCTATTGCTTCAATTTGAAAATCTGTAATCTTTCTATTTTCCTCAGGAATGCTTATATTTATGTTCCCCTTAAGCATTTGGTCAACATCGTCTGATGCAATTAAATTAATTTTTTTTGTTTTTCCAATAATATCCGGATCATTTAATACACGATCTCTAAGTGTTAGAAAACTATTATAAGAAATAAGAGATTTAATTTCTGAAGATTTTGGATGACTTTTATCAATATTTAAAAATTTAAAAAGTGACTGAGATATTAGTTTTGAATAATCTGCAGTATTTAGCGTTGTAATTTCTCTAGCACCAGTAGGATCTATTAATTCTTCATTAAAATTAATATCTAATTTAATTCTCGTTTGATAGAAAGCAGAATATCCTTTTGAAAATATTGTTGTGAAAAGAATTACCAACATTGATAAAGCAAATATGATTGCTGATAAACCACAAATTTTAAATAGTTTTTCTTTGGTAGTTCTTTTTGAACTAACAGGAGTTAAAATATCATTTCTAATAATATTACTCATATTTCTCCCTATATTTTTTAACTATTCTTAAAGCAATTAAATTTAAAAATAATGTTAAAATAAATAATTCCAAACCTAATGCAAATGCTGCAAGTGTTTTTGGATTGTCAAACTCTTGATCTCCTGTCAATAATGTAACAATTTGAACAGTTACAGTTGTAACTGCTTCAAAAGGATTAGCAGTTAATCGAGCTGACATACCTGCTGCCATGACTACAATCATAGTTTCTCCAATTGCTCTTGATACTGCTAATAAAATAGAACCAACAATACCTGGTAATGCAGCAGGTAAAATTATTTTAATCATTGTTTCAGATTTAGTGGCACCTAATGCATATGAACCATCTTTTAATCTTTGTGGAACTGCAAGAATAATATCATCTGATAATGATGAAATAAATGGAATGATCATAATGCCCATTACAAGACCAGCACAAAGTGCGCTTTCTGATACTATATCTAAGCCTATAGATTCACCTGCCATTCTTATAAATGGTCCAACAGTCAATGCTGCGAAAAAACCATAAACAATTGTTGGTATACCGGCCAAAACTTCTATTAATGGTTTAAGAATAGATCTCACTTTTTTATGAGCATAATCAGATAAATAAATTGCAGAAAAAAGTCCTATTGGAACAGCTATAAACATTGCTATTAGAGTTATTAAAAAAGTTCCAGCCAGTACAGGAATAGAGCCAAATGCGCCCGAACTACCTACCTGATCTTCCCTAATGGCTATTTGAGGACTCCAATGAGTTCCAAATATAAAATCAAAAAAATATATTTGTTTGAAAAATTTTAAGCTTTCAAAAAACAATGATAAAACTATTCCAACAGTAGTTAATATTGCAACTATTGAACAGATTAATAAAAATAATTTAATAAATTTTTCAACTTTTTTTCTTGCTGGAAATTCTAAATTTATTTTTTTTTTAATAAATATTAATAAGAAAGATGATAAACAAATACATATTACAAAAATTGACGCATTAGATATTGAAATTAATTCATTATATTTCTCAGCAGCAACAATTAATTTCTCATCTGCACTAAAAGCATCTGCGGTTCCAGATGCCATAGTTTTTATTTGATTGTAAACAAATTCTATATTTGTTTTGGCAATTGATTCAATTTCAGGAACTAAATCTAAAACTATTTGTTTTATTAAGAAATTACTGAAAAAATTTAATGTTAAAAAAGTAATAATCGCAGGTATTAAACACCATAAAAAAACATAATAGCCATGATAATTAGGACTTGAATTTAATTTAGTTAAATCCTTATTTTGTATCAATCGTAATGGTTTTTTTTTTCCAATATAAAAACCATAAAATGCACATACCAAAATTGCTAAAATGATATACATTCTAAAAATACTATCCTTGTTATGTTACAAATATGTTACAAAAATTAGTAAGCTTTATTAAAATCCTATTTTTTTTTAAAGAATATTTTTGTTGTTGTTCCTTTATTTAAAATACTACTCATGTTAAATTCCGCGCCATGTCTTATTGCAATATATTTAACAATTGCTAAACCTAATCCCGATCCCTCAATTTTTTTTATTTTAACATCAGGAACTCTATAAAATCGTTCAGTCAATCGAGGAATTAAAGAATTAGGAATGCCTTTTCCATGATCTGTAAAAATTACAACTAATTTATTTTTAAATGATTTTAATTCAATTAGAAGTAATGAATTTTTATAAGCATATTTTATTGAATTATCGATGATATTCTTAAAGATTTGCTGTAATTGATTATTATCTCCTAAAATTTTTGCAGTTTTTATGGTTTTAATTTTAATATGTATACCATTTTTTTTTGCATTAGTTTTAAGAGATTCAACACATTCATGAATAATTTCATTTAAATCAACTTTTTGAGATATTTTTTTAGTTAATTGAGTCTCAATTTTTGTTAAATGTAATAAATCATCGATTATTGATTTCATTTTTAAAGATTCTTGTTCTAGAATTTTTAAAAGCTTATTTTTTTCCTTTGCTGTAATTTTTTTTTGATGAATAAATAATTCGATAATATTCATTAATGTAGACAAAGGTGTTTTTAGTTCATGACTAACATTTCCGATAAAATCTGATCGCAAATTTTCTAATTTATGCAAACGAGTAATATCGATAAAAGATAAAAGAATATTATTATTTTGCAGTTTATAAATTTTAATATTAAAAAAGCTTGTTTGAGGAACTGAGAATAATTCAAGAGTAAACTGATGTTTGACAGCCCTACTCTTTCTAAATTTTTTAATATTTTCACGAAATTCTGGTCTTCTAAAGACGTGAAAAATATTATTTTTTATATTTATATTAAATTTTTTTTTTGTTGCGTTATTAATAAAAGAAATATTATTTTTATCATTTAAAACAATATGAGGTGTGTCGATTACATTTATTAAATCGCTATCTGGATAAATGATGTTATTTTTATTGTTTAGTATTTGTTCACTAATAGCTTTTTCTTTCTTTAAAGGATTGTTTTTAATAATATTTCTTAAAATTTTTAA
>Ga0208336_1001056_pt1 | contig 9679 bp, 6 predicted proteins | sample DeeseametaMP0372_FD_184212 | JGI IMG/M metagenome (GOLD analysis project Ga0208336, IMG submission 184212) | Marine microbial communities from the Deep Atlantic Ocean - MP0372 (SPAdes) | ecosystem: Environmental > Aquatic > Marine > Oceanic | place: East of Porto Seguro, South Atlantic Ocean...
GCACGATGGGTGCAGACATTTGAATAGCAATTAATAACATCCTCATTATTAATGAGAAGCAGGGGCTCATCTATATATCCTTTCAGAAATGCAAAGGGGTAAATATTATGATTGTTAAAAGTTGGGGAGTGAGCGATAAATTGCCAAGAAGGTGCAAAAATCTTTTCTTTACAGTCTATAAATATTTCAGGATTTACATAAAATTCAGAAGAAAGGGTTTCAGCCTGTGCAATATTGGGATTAATACTAAACTTCATCGGCATCTTTCTGAAGTTTATTTACGATTCAATGAGTCTTTTCTGTACTACCTGTAAAGCTTCATCTTTAGAAATTCTCTCTTGCTCCATTGTATCTCTATCACGGATTGTAACCGTTCCATCTTCCGTGGTTTGTCCATCAATGGTGATGCAATAGGGAGTTCCTGCTTCGTCATGTCGGCGGTATCGTTTCCCAATGGAATGCTGTTCATCATAGCGGGCATTGATTCCAGCTTTAAAAAATCCGCTCACCATTTCCCTAGCAATTTCTGGTAAGCCTTCTTTTTTTACCAGAGGTAGTACTGCAACTTTGATTGGGGCCAGTCTGGGATGAAGTTTCATCACCACTCGGGTACTATCTTCTCCATCTGCATTTGGCACAGTTTCTTCATGGTAGGCATCTAATAGATAGACTAGTAAACCACGCGTAACCCCTGCGGCAGGTTCAATTACATAGGGAGTATATCTCCAACCATTTTTACCTGTTTCGGGGTCTTGTTTCTGTTGATCAAAGTAACTAAGTTTAGCACCGGAATGTTCGGCATGTTTTTTTAAATCGTAGTCCGTTCGACTGGCAACGCCCTCTAATTCATCAAATCCCCAGGGATATTCATATTCAATATCATAACAGGCATCGGCATAGTGTGCCAGTTCATCTTTTTCATGGGCTCTATATCGGAATTTACTGGGGTCATTTGCCAGTTTCTGCCACCATTCCATGCGTCTATCACGCCAATAGTCCAGCCATTCTTTTTGAGTTCCGGGCTCTACAAAAAATTCCATTTCCATTTGCTCAAACTCGCAGGATCGGAAAATAAAATGTTCCACTGTAACCTCATTCCGAAAACTCTTTCCCATCTGGGCAATACCAAAGGGAACTTTCATGCTCATGGACTGCTGACAATTAAGAAATTGCACAAACATGGCTTGGGCTGTTTCAGGGCGAAGATATACTGCAGATTTTTTTACTATTTCTTCGATACCTGTGCGCAATTCTTTGCCATCTAAATCTTTATTTTTTTCAACATAAGAGGTAATGTCGCCCAGCACATCAATAGGACCAATCTGACTTCGGAACATCAAATTAAACTGACGTTCATCACTGAGAAAAGGACTTCCAAAAGTGGGGCTTACATAGCCCCTATATGGAAATGTTTCTGTGGGCTTGTCTCCATCATCGGGGAAAAATCCCATTGTATTTTCATCAATAACTTTCATACCATACAGTGTTTTTCCATTGCGCTTTAATTCAATATTGAACCGTTTTTGAATAGCCTCCACATAAGTTTTTGCCTGTCCTTTATCTGCACATTCAATAGGAAGTTCATCTTTGGGCTGGGGTCGAGGCGCTTTATCGGCCCTAAAGCGTTCCTTGCTGATTAGGCAGTCAACCAAGGGATCGGAAAATCCTGCCAAATGCCCAGACGCATGCCAAACCTTTGTATGCATTATGATTGAGGCATCAATTCCGATGACATCCTCCCGTTCATGCACCATTGAGCGCCACCATTCGTTCATAATATTACGCTTCAACTCCACTCCAAGGGGACCATAATCATAGGCTGATTTCAATCCGCCATAAATTTCACTGCTCTGGAAGACAAAGCCCCTCTGTTTTGAAAGAGAAATTACTTTTTCCATTAAAGAACTGGAATTATTTTCAGCCATTTAAATCCTTTTTATATACTTAATAATTAGTGGAAAACTTAGGATGCTATTAATGTGGACGCCAATGCCTTGTGTCCGCAATAAAAATTTTATTTTATTTTCTTAAACCGACGCTTGGAGGGGCCCTTAGCTTTTTTATCTGCTATAAGCTGCAGAGCAATATCCAGTGTAACTTCATCTGATGTCGTTTCCTTGGGGAGGGTTGCATTAATTTTTCCATCGGTGACATAGGCTCCGTATCTTCCATCTTTTATTTCAATTGCCATTTGTGTTTTGGGGTCAATGCCTAATTCTTTAATAACCCGAGCACCCGCTTTTGCTTTCTCTGTTGCTAATATTTCAACTGCCCTGTTTAGGCTCAGATCAAGAATGCTGTCTGGCGCAATAACACTTCGGGTCGTTTTTCCACAGCGAATATAGGGCCCATACCTTCCAATATCAGATTTTACCATATCGCCACTCTCAGGATGTTTGCCCAAATCTTTGGGCAGTGCAATTAATTTGAGAGCAATCTCCGGGGTTACTTCTGCTTGGGTCATCCCTGGTAATAACGATTTCATTTTATCACCACATTGAATATAAGGTCCAAAGCGTCCATCTTTGAACAGGACGGGTTCACCTGAGTCCGGATGGCTACATAATTCTGTAGGGCCTTCAGCTTTTTTCTGCAGACTTATCAATGCGTTTTTAAAATTTAATTCGCTGGGGATAGAATCATCCGGCAGGGTGGTATTTGTTTCTCCATCCTGGATGTATACTCCATAACGCCCAATTTTTACCGTAATTGTTTTACCGGAATCATCTTTTAATTCCATGATGGTCCGGGATTTTTCTTTATCAACTTCATTTTCTAATAATGCTTCGAGTCCCGCAGTCCCATTTTCACCTTTATAGAATTGGGTGAGAAAATCTTCCGACTTCATTTCATTTCTGGAAATAGCATCCAACGTATTCTCTAAATCGGCAGTATATTGAAGGTTTACCATATCGGTGAAATTGCTTTCTAAAAATTGTATAACCGCATAGGCTGTAAAAGTGGGGATGAGCGCACCGTTTACCTTTCGGGCATAGCCACGATTTTGGATATTGCCCATAATTGCTGCATAGGTTGAGGGCCTGCCAATCCCCAAAGCCTCAAGCTCTTTTATCAGGGTTGCCTCTGTAAATCGTGGAGATGGTTTGGTAAAATGCTGGTTTGGAGTGAAATCTTTTCCTGTTACAGATTCGCCTTCCTGCATGGGAGGAAGTATGGATTCTTTGTCATCTCTTTCCTTTTTAGGATCATCAATATCTTCAACATATACTTTTAAAAATCCCGGGAATTCTATCACTTTACCATGAGCATCAAACATGGCTTTCCCATCAGAAATTTCCACATTTGTTTTAAGTAATTTTGCAGATTTCATTTGGCTGGCAAGAGTTCGTTTCCAAATCATGTCATAGAGTTTCCATTCTTGACCATCCAGCTTTCCCTGTATATCTTTCGGGTTCTTAAAAGTAGCTCCCGCTGGCCGAATTGCTTCATGTGCTTCCTGGGCATTCTTTACTTTACTTTTGTATATAGGGGGGGTTTCCGGGAGATATTCCGCCCCAAATAAAGATTTAATTGCATTTCGAGATCCATTAATTGCTTCGCTGGATAAACTCACAGAATCAGTACGCATATAGGTTATGTAACCTTCTTCATAGAGCTTTTGTGCGTTACGCATTACCTGTTGAGAGGACATCCTTAATTTCCGAACCCCTTCTTGCTGTAAGGTGGATGTAATAAATGGGGGGTATGGATTTTGCTTGGCGGGTTTCTGCTCAACTTTGGTAACCTTCCAGTCTGAATTTAGAAATGATTCTGCTAAACTTTCAGCTTTAGTCTTATCCAATGCTAATAAATTAGACTTTGAAAGTTTACCCGTTTCTTTGTCAAAATCTTTGCCAATAGCAATTTTTTGTCCATCTAATGCTTTTAGACGTGCCTCAAAAGATTCTCCTTTTGAGTCAAACTGAGTAATAATACTCCAATATTCACTTTCAATAAATCTAGCACGTTCTTTTTCTCTGTCAACTACAATTTTTACAGCGGGGCTTTGAACCCGGCCGGCAGACAGGCCGCCTTTTACATTAAACCATAATTTTTTTGAAACCAAATATCCCCATAGCCTATCTAGGATGCGCCTGGCTTCTTGTGCGCTTACTAAGGATTGGTCAATATCACGTATATGGTCAAAAGATTCTTGAATGGCTGTTTTCGTAATTTCATGAAAGGCCAATCGTTTAACAGGAATTTTTGGATCCAGAAGTTCCATTAGGTGCCAGGCAATGGCTTCACCTTCACGATCCGGATCAGTAGCTAAATATAGAGTTGAAGCATTCTTCAGTAATTTTTTTAACTGAGTAATTACTTTTGATTTATCTTTGGATGCAACATAAGTAGGTTTAAATCCATTATCTACATCCACGCCTAATTCGTTTTTAGGGAGGTCGCGGATGTGCCCTACCGAAGCTTCAATCTGGTAGTCGTCCCCCAAAAATCGTTTCAGTGTTTTCGCCTTTGAAGGTGATTCAACTATGATTAAATTATGTAAATCCGTTGCCATATATATAAAACTTACATCCACCGACAATGTATAAAGCAAATGGAATTTTTAATTATTTTAATAAAATATCCTGTAATTTTAACTATGCGATACAATGGCACTCTTTTAAAAATGGAAACTAAACTAGCAAATCCTATAGAATACGAATTGCCTATTGGTGATGAGTTAGTATATATGAATCATCTTATTGGCAAGTACATTGCTTTCAAATGGCTGAAAGAAATCTACTGTGTGGTCTGCGGACGGAAAACAAATAAATCTTTTGCCCAGGGATTTTGTTACCCCTGTTTTCTGAATGCGCCGGAAACATCTGAATGTATTTTCAGACCCGAACTGTGTCAGGCACAGGATGGTATTGCCCGGGATATGGATTGGGCAGAAGCTCATTGTCTGCAGGATCATTTTGTGTATTTGGCAATTTCCAGTGGTGTAAAAGTGGGAGTAACACGCTCAGGTCAAATTCCTACACGGTGGATTGACCAAGGTGCCTGGCAGGCCATCAAACTGGCCAAAACACCCAACCGCTATACTGCAGGACTCATAGAAGTTGCCTTGAAAGAACATATATCTGATCGTACCAATTGGCAGCGTATGCTGAAAAATCAACTCATAGAAGGGGTGGATTTAACAGTGGCAAAAAGGGAGATGATAGCCCACCTTCCTTCGGAGCTTCAGAATTATATAAGTGAAGAAAATGATATTACTGAAATTAATTACCCCGTAAATGAATATCCTGAAAAAGTGAAATCTCTTAGCTTCGATAAATTAGAGGAAATTACTGGCCGGCTCTGGGGGGTTAAGGGTCAGTACTTAATTTTTGATGACGGAACAGTATTAAATATGCGCAAGCACACAGGATATATGGTGGAGCTCGAGGTTTAACAAGTAATCAATTTACCCTTTTTAATACGCCCGTGAGAATTGAAAATTACAGCCCACACATTTTACATTAGAATAACATTTTGAAAATTATTATATCATCATTACCTAATAACCCCTGGTGGGGAAATGGTACGCCTCAATATGAGGATAATCCTGCCATGGTTCTGGGTACCCAACCAAATCAGGAATTGCTTGAAAGGGAGTGGAAGGCTCTTTCTCAAATGCTTACCGAAAAATCTATTGCCTTAGATGTTATTCCATTTCCTTCAAAATTAGATGGTATGAATTCTAATAAATGGAAACATGATTTTGTATTTGTACGAGATCTATATGTTAGCAATCAAAGAGGTGATGTTGTAATTGCCCGATTTAGAGAAAAAGAACGTCAAGGTGAAGTAAAAATAATTGAAGAATGGTTAGTGGATCAAGATGTTAATGTTCATACGCTTCCCAATGATGATGATCATTTTATAGAGGGAGGGGAGTTCTATTATTGTTCCAATGAAAATATATTATTTGCTGGTGAATCTCGAAATAGCCGCAAGGGAAATGAAAAGACCGCCGAACTGTTAGATGTGGAAGAACTCGTGATTTTACGATCTAATTCCTTTCATTTGGACACCCTTTGTACACCAGTATTTAATTCAGATAATCAACTCTGTTTACTGATTGCATGTACCACCTTATTAGAAAAGGAATCTATGAATCAGTTAAAAAAATTGACGCATGATCGAAATATTCCCATATTGGAAATTCCACCGGAAGAAGCCATCGGCACTACAGATAAATTGGGGAGTTTTGCCGTGAACTGTCTGCCATTGCCAGGTCAATTAATTGGAGCTGCTGAATTTAAATCTGAAACAGTAAGGACTGCCTTAATAGAACATAATATCACCCATTCTGTTGTGTCCTTGACCCAGTTTCATTTGAGTGGAGGTTCTGTCCACTGTCTCACTAACGAACTTTGATTTAATTTATTAAATATAAATTCCCCTGCAACCATAGTTCCTAATACTTCTGTTTTTAAAATTTCTTTTTCCGGGCATTCCGTTATATCCTGATTTAGGAACGTTAAATCTGCATCAAACCCTGGCCGTATTTTTCCTCGTCTATGTTCTGCAAATTCGCCATAGGCAGCCCAAGTAGTAAACATTTTTAGAGCATCTATTCTGCTCACAGCCTCCTGTTTCTGCCAACCATCACTTGGTGTACCATTATGATTTTTCCGAGTAACGGCAGCATAATATTCGAATATTGGATTGCCCTCTTCAATAGGACAATCAGAACCCCCGGGTATTTTACATCCAGCATCAATGAATGACTGCCAACGTGATATTCGATGTAATCGATTTGAGCCCAGTCTGTCATGTAACCATGGCATATCGCTTGTACAATGACTTGGCTGCATAGAAGGGACGATGCCAGCTTTTGCAAATCGTGGAATATCCTCATCACAGACCATTTGGGCATGCTCTATGCGCCAGCGATGGTTTTTAATTTCCGCTACTTCATTAGAATATGAATCTAATACCATTCTATTTCCACGGTCGCCAATGGCGTGGGTACAAAGCTGAAAGCCAGCATCTCTGCAGCGTATTGTTAATTTTTCAAACTCATCATGAGTAATTAAAATAAGCCCACAATTGGAATGGTCATCAGAATAGGGCTCTAATAATGCAGCACCACGACTGCCTAAAGCGCCATCAATAAATGCCTTCACCGAGCGAATGGTATAATTTTCTGAATTGAAAAAGCCCTCCTTAAAAAACTGTTTTAACAGTTTAGGGTAACTACTCCCCAACATGCCGTAAACCCGGATTGGTAATTTTCCATTTGCTGACATTTGTTGTAACACTTTTACTGTGACGGGGTCCTGCCAGGCATCATGAATGTTGGTAATTCCCCTTGGAATTATAATCTTCAGCGCCAGATTGATCCATTTTTCTACTGTACTTTCATCAGGTTTAGGCATTACAAATTGCACCGGATTCATGGCATTATCAATGAGGATGCAGTCATTAATGATGTCTCCACCCTCCGGTGGATTGGGTGCTACATCCAGGCCCGAGAGTTCCATGGCTTTTTGATTCACCCAAGCAGAATGTCCGTCAATTCTATTCAGCATTATTGGCTGTGAAATTGGCAGTGAGTTTAGAATGTCTGCTTTGGGAAAATGAGAGTCGCCCCATTTATTATGATCCCAACCAAATCCTATTATCCAATCATTATGGCTCATCTTGGCACTTTTCTTTAATACTTTTTCTGCCACTTCATGAGATGATCTACAATCCTTCAGTTGAAGTGTGTCCAGCTGTTTTCCCAAATTAGTGAGATGAAAATGAGAGTCTGTAAACCCGGGAATGACGGTCGCACCTTGAAGATCTATGCTTTTATGGTTATGATCTATGGCATTTATACCAGAAATTTTACCATTTTCCATGGAAATAGTATCTGCGCTTGGGCATGATTCATCCAGCGTAATAATATTACCATTTACTAAATTTATTTTACAACCCATGTTTAAATTTAGGATTATGCTTTGGCATAAATGTGGATTAAATTGAAACTTATATGAATTATAGGGAAATATAAATTGAATAATATAATTGATCTTAGAAGCGATACGGTTACTCTTCCATCAGATGAAATGCGTCAAACTATAGCAAGTGCTAAGCTGGGTGACGATGTGTTTGCGGAAGATCCGTGTGTAAATAAACTAGAACAAAAAGCTGCTTTAATGATGGGAATGGAAAGAGGATTATTGGTTCCCAGCGGAACCATGGGAAATTTGGTATCTATTTTAGTTCATTGCCAAAGAGGCACTGAAATTATATTGGGCGATAAGGCTCATACTTTTGTTTACGAAGCTGGTGGTATCTCTGCATTTGGCGGGATCCATTCAAGACAGTTAACAAATCAAACAGATGGTACTATTGATATTGATGAAATAAAATCTGCTATCCGCATGGATAATGATCACTTTCCTAAAACATCTGCCATCACACTGGAAAATACCCACAATCTCTGTAATGGCTCGCCCCTTTCACCAGATTATATTAAGGATGTAGCTCAAATTGCCCGTGATAATGATATGAAGCTGCATATTGACGGCGCCCGCATTTTCAATGCAGCAGTAGCACTTGATGTAGATGTGAAGGATCTGGTAGCGGATTCCGATTCGATCACCTTTTGCCTTTCCAAGGGCCTGGCTGCTCCCATTGGCTCAGTCATTTGCGGAAGTGAAAAGTTTATCTATCATGCCCGCCGAACTCGAAAGGCGCTGGGTGGGGGTATGCGACAGGCAGGAATCATAGCATCTGCTGGTCTTTATTCACTGGATAATATGTTAGATCAGATTCATGAAGACCATAAAAATGCCAAGCGCCTAGCTGCAGGAATTGATGATATTGATGGCTTATCGATTAATAAGAAAAATATTAAAAGCAATATACTCTATTTTGATATTGAAAAAGGGAAAAATCGCGGTGAAGAACTAGCCCGCCAAACTAAAAATATTGAAATTTATCCGTTTGAAATCGCCCTGGATAATACCCGCTTTTTTGAAAGCCGTCCTGGCCGCTTTAGATTGGTAACACATTATGGTATTACCAGAGATGATATAGAAAAAGCGTTGGCAACCCTGAAAAATATGGTAAAATAAAAAAACCCTGCTAGAAGCAGGGTTTTTAATTATTTAGTGTTGTTATTAGTTTAGCCTAATACAATATTTACCAGCAGTACAATATCCAGGACATTTAATATACCATCCCCGTTTACATCAGAACAGTCATCGGACTCTGCGTTGCCCAGTACCAGGTTAACCAGCAGCACGATATCCAGCACATTTGTAAGATCATCTTCATTTAAATCCCCCTCCAAAGCGCAACCTCCGCCCCCACTTCCAATTGTAATGGGTAGGTTAATTTGTGCTGCCGGATAGTTTTCTATATCATCATCGGCAAACCAAAAATGGGCATCATAGTCGCCATCTAATACATCTTCACTTGTAAATGATGCGGAAAAGCGCACACCATCTTCATAGGTATGACCATCTGGGATCATGTCCATTGCAAAGAAACAATTATCTGTTCCGGAATCGCAAATTTGAGCAGATTTAAACCAAGGCAAGTTTCCATCACCATCTGAATATGTAACAGATAAAGTATTGGTTTCGCTATCAAATTCAGGGTTGCTGATAGAAAGTGCGATATTCCCATCCTGGTTTGTTGTTGCACAAATCATTAGCCCTGGGTCAGTTGTATCCAATACTTCCGCTGCAAC
>Ga0208336_1001057_pt1 | contig 9659 bp, 7 predicted proteins | sample DeeseametaMP0372_FD_184212 | JGI IMG/M metagenome (GOLD analysis project Ga0208336, IMG submission 184212) | Marine microbial communities from the Deep Atlantic Ocean - MP0372 (SPAdes) | ecosystem: Environmental > Aquatic > Marine > Oceanic | place: East of Porto Seguro, South Atlantic Ocean...
AAAAAGCTTCTTGGCAAGTATGCTAAGGAGCCTGGTTGATCCTGTAAAAGCTGACAAGACTTCATTGCCCAGCAGTGAAAGAGATCTTTATGTGCAGGCCCAGAACAATTATGTGCTTTCTTTTGATAACCAAAGGACACTCCATAAAAGGCACTCAGACTGGCTTTGCAGGATGGTAACAGGTGGAGGGTACTCAACGAGAAGACTATATACTAACTCCGAAGAAGAAGTCTTCAGCGCAAGTAGGCCAATCATACTCAATGGTATAACGCAGATTGCTGACCAGCCTGATCTTATTGACAGGTCAATCTTCATTAACATTCCAGTTATTGATAAGAACACGAGAAAACCAGAAAAGGAGCTCCTCAACTCCATGAACTCTCTAAATCCAATGATCCTAGGTAAGATATGCAGCGCACTTTCTGCGATATTAAGAAATAAAAAAAAGGAGTATGACCATTTGCCTAGGATGGCTGATTTTGCCAAGTTTGTTTCTAGGGCAGAGGAGGAACTTGGTTGGGAAGAAGGATCCTTTGTAGGTGCCATAAATGCTAATCGCAGGGAGGCACATGAAGAGATGTATGAGTATGATCCTCTCTTGAGCTTAGTTCTTGAACTTGGAAGGAAGAACAAGAATCTTGCCATTATCTTCAGCGATACTACTGCTAAGCTTTTCGATGTGCTAATTGGAATGATACCTGGCAAATTCCAAAAGTCTGCCTTCCCAGAATCTCCCGCAGCATTGGCAAAAAGACTCAACGGCTTAAAACCTGTGCTTAGGGAAATGGGAATAGTGATCAAAAATAATAAATCAAATGGCAAGAGAATAAAGAGAATAGAATGGGTAGCGAATTGAGGAAAAAGGGTCAGCAGGGACGGCAGGGACGGTAAATCCAGGAAAGTTTTCTAGGCCAATGAAGCATAAAAATAAGTATTCAAATTTTACTGACCCTGTTGACCCTGCCATATAAAAAAGACAAAAATAGTATAATTTCAGCGAGTTTCATAGAGCAACAGAAAGGACCACAGGTCCATGCCCACGACCTATCACATTCCCTTGAAGTCCCTGCAGCCGATGCACATGAAGATCATCGAGCTTTACCTAAAGTGCTGGAAGAAAAAGGACATTGCTAACGAAGTAGGTGTTAGCTCCAGTACAGTCTCTCATACCCTCAGGGATCCAATTGCACAAAAGATCATTAATGCCATGATGAAAGACAGCCTGCAAAAAAGCATGCAGCATTTCTCAGTGCAAGCTTAGATGCTACACAGGTCAAATGATAACATTGAGTCTTTTTATTTTGTCTAAGATTACTCGAGTAGCCAGGCAATCTTTTCAAGTATTGGTATAGAGTGCGTTGATTGTCTGACTGTGAAGAATTAGTGGGAGTTACTCACAGGAGATGATGGGGTTGGTTTTATGGGAGTTATGCCACTTTTTTTAATCAAATGGCAAAAAATTGGCAAATTTTGATATTTGATAGTGTGGAAAAACGATGAAAGGCATTGAAAAAGCTGGCTCCCCAAGCCGGACTCGAACCAGCGACCCGATGATTAACAATCTTGTGCAGTGGGTAAACAGAGAAAGAAAGCAAATAATAAGGATAATATAATCAATATGATAAAATGATTTAGATTTTGTTGAATATCGCTGAAAGTAGCCTTTTTTCCATACTAATGGCATATAATTGGCACAAAAGTATTGTTCTTGAGTGTAGTGTTTTTTCTTGCGCTCAATGGCAAAAGCATTAGCGTAAGAGTTTTTGCAAGTGAATAGTTAGATTAAGCTCTCAGACTTTTTTGTACAAATTAGATTATTATTAGACTGAGGTTAGACCAACCAGAGCAGGGCCTTTATTAAAAAGTTGCTTCAAGATGGAAGTTCATTTTCCACTAATGTTACCCAGTAACCAGCCCCAGTTGGCAGGACATCATCATTGAAATCATAGCTGGAACTGTGCAGCATACTTCCTCCTTCACCATTTCCTGGGCCAATACCCAACCAAATATAACATCCAGGACGTGCTTGCAGCATGTATGAAAAATCCTCAGTAACCATACTCGGAGTTGGATTACGGACAATTTTTTCTTCCCCGACCAAATCTATAGCTGCTTTTGTTGAAATTTCAGTTTCAGAAACTGAATTTATGGTTGAAGGATATCCTTTAATGTAGTTAAGTTTACATGTTCCACCGAATGCGGTGCAAACTCCTTCCGCTACACGTAACATAGAGGAAGGCATTTCACTTTGTGTTTCCGGAAGAAAGGTCCGAACAGTTCCATGCATCTGGACACTATCCGGAATTATGTTATAAGCATCACCAGCATGTATTTGGGTAACACTTATCACGGTAGAATCGACTGGATGAGTATTACGGCTCGGAATGGTCTGCAAGGCAGTCACTAAGTGTGATGCAATAACAATTGGGTCGGTACACTTATCAGGCATGGCAGCATGTCCTCCACGCCCAAAAATTGACAAATCAAAATAGTCTGCTGCAGCCATCATTGGGCCAGACCCAATCCCAAAAAATCCCTCAGGCATTTCAGGCCAGTTATGCAAACCATAGACTGAGTCGACTGGGAACTTGTCAAACAAACCTTCTTTAACCATCAAATCACCTCCACCATATCCTTCTTCTGCGGGCTGAAAAATGAAATTAATAGTCCCCTTAAAATCTTTGCTGGTTGCCAAATATTTAGCTGCACCAAGTAACATTGTGATGTGCCCATCGTGACCGCAAGCATGCATTTTCCCAGGAAAAGTAGAAGCATGTTCAAATGAGTTTTTTTCCTCTAAAGGCAAAGCATCCATATCTGCCCGCAGTCCTATCGAAGGTCCTTCACCATTGCTGATTGTGCCAACTACTCCAGTTTTTGCAAACCCCCGATGTACCTTTATCCCAAATTCTTTCAGCTTTGCCGCAACAAAATCTGAGGTCCGAGTTTCCTCAAAGGCCAATTCTGGATACCGGTGAATTTCCCGGCGCCAAGCAATCATTTCTTCATGAAATTGTCTAATCTTATTGATCATTGACATTTTACTTCTCGGACAACTTAATTAACTTTACACTAGTGTACTCAATTTAAAATTTATAATAGATCTACTAAGATGATACTTTATAACTGTAATTAAATATCAACTAATAAAAAAACTCTTTAAACAAAAAGGATTAATTCAAAAAATACAATATCAAATATTAATAATATAATTTAAATTGCTAAATATTGTTTCATAATTTGTGAATTTTCAACATCTGTTTTTTTCCCAGAAATTACTATTCTACCTTTTTCTAAAATAATACAATTATCAGTTAGTGAAAAAATCATTGGCACATTTTGCTCAACAATAATCATACTTATGTTATTAGTTTGATTAATTTTCTTCAGAGTATTTGTTATTTCATCAACAAGAGCTGGCATTATCCCATCTGACGGTTCATCCAAAAGCATAATTTCTGGATCAGTCATAATTGCACGACCTATTGCTAACATTTGTTGCTCTCCTCCACTTAATGTCCCCGCGGTTTGATGTAGCCTATTTGATATAATTGGGAAATACGAAAATACTTCGTCTAAACGACTATTTATTTTTCTTTTTTGAGATATTATTCCCATTAAAAGATTTTCATGTACATTCAATTTTGGAAATATTCCTTTGCCTTGAACTATGGTTGTAATCCTTTTCTGTGCACGTACATGAGGTGCATAGTTTGTAATATTTTCCCCCATTAGTTCAATTACACCTTTACTAGGTAAAATAAGCCCAGATAAAACGCGTATCAGTGTTGATTTTCCCATTCCATTGCGTCCTAATACGCCAAGAATATTATTCTTATTAAGATGAAATGTAACATCTTTTAATACTGTAATATTACCATAACCAGCAAAGATATTTTTTACGCTAAGCATCAGATTTACCTAAATATATTTCTCTTACATTTTCGTTTTGTTCAATTTGAGCATAAGTACCTTCTGTAAAAACTTTACCTAAATGTAAAACAGTTATTTTTGCACCTAATTCTCGTACAAAATTAATATCATGTTCAATTACAATAGCAGATAAATTTTTTTCACTAGATAACTGATTAATTAATTTAGTGGTAGCATATGTTTCTTCAGAAGTCATTCCTGCTGTTGGCTCATCGAGTAGTAACAATTTAGCATTATTTCCTATAAGTAGACCAATCTCTAACCACTGCCTTTGACCATGTGAGAGTGCATTGGCTAAAATGTTCCGTTCATCTAACAATCTAACAATCTCTAATGTTTCATGTATTTTTTTTAATAAATTCTTTTTGCTTAAATTATGTCTAAGAATTGATAGTTCCACATTTTGTTCAACATTCAAATTGTCAAATAGAGCAGGCGTTTGGAATTTCCTACCAATGCCTAAACATGATCGATTAACCAAAGATAAATTATTTATTAATTTGTTTTGGAAATAAATGTTCCCAAACGTGGGTTTTAAATGTCCAGATATCATTGATATTAAAGTTGTTTTACCTGCACCATTAGGACCTATAATACAACGGACATCCCCACTAAAAATTTCCATATTTATATCATCATTAGCTAAAAGCCCTTTGAATTTTTTAGACAGATTTTCTATCCTTAATAAACTTGACATCATATTTTATCTAAAGAATTTTTCATATGTTTTCTCTACTCCCCCTGCCAAACCACCTCTGAACAAAATTATTACTACAATAAAAATCACCCCAATTATTAATTGCCAATATTCAGGAGTTACAGAATTAAGATAGTTTGATAGTGAGGCAACTAATATACCACCTGCTAGCGAACCAATTAATGAATTACGTCCACCAATTGCAACCCATACTATAACTTCCGTTGAAAAAAGTACTCTAGCCAATGATGGATCAACAAAACCTGCATGAGTTCCATATATGGTACCAGCTAATCCAGCTAATAATCCTGAAATTGCAAAAATCATAGTTTTGTAAAATGAAGTATCGTAACCTAATGCAGAAATTCTATCTTCATTCTCTCGAATACCAATTAATATTTTTCCAAATTTTGATGCCATTAGCCATTTTATTAAAATGAAGCTTAATAATGTTATAAAGAACACAAAATAATACATTGGTATATCATTAAATAATGAAAACTCAATAAATGGACCCACTGTTAAAGTAATTCGATCTACAAACAATCCATTCCATCCACCAGTGATGTCTTTTTGTGACTTTGCTAATTGTTCAACTATTATTGACAATGCCAATGTGGCTAATACAAAATATGTTGATCTTACTTTCACACTAAATAAAAAATAACCAACAATTAAAGCTACAATACCTGAAAGTAGTGCTCCACAAACAATACCTATATAAGCTGTATTTATTGCCCCACCTTCTCTAATAACAATTCCCATGGTATAAGCCCCAATTGCAAAAAATGCTGCCTGACCAAAGCTAATAATTCCAGAATATCCCCATAAAATACACAAAGATACAGCAAGAAGTCCAAATAACATATATTGTGGAAGTATGAAAATAATGTAACCAGACACAAAAATAGGCAAAAGCCCCATTAAAATAAAAATTATTAATGCAGCTTTATTTTCACCAGTAATATTTTTAATAATTTTACTATTGGCCATTTATTAAATTACTTTCCAGAAAATATTCCTTGAGGTCTTACTCTCAAAATTATTATTGCAACTAAGAAAACTGCAACTTGTGCAATTACTTGATCAGAAAATAAAGCAACTATAGTTTCTAATCCACCTATTACAAAACTGCCTGCTATAGTTCCACTTAAAATTTGTCCAATTCCACCAACTATAACTACAAAAAATGAACGTACTAAATACATATCACCCATATATGGACTAACAGAGACCATCGGAGCAACTAACCCACCTGCAAGTCCCGCCATAAAACATCCAAAACTAAATACCAATTTATATGTTAAAGATATATTTAAACCAAGTAGACTCGCTACTTCCTGATTTTGAATCATTGCACGAATCTTTATTCCAGTTGTTGTTTTAAAAAAAACAAAACCTGTAAAACTTATAAATATTGCAGTCAGTATACTTATCGCAGTACGATATGTTGGAATCTTGTAAAAACCAATGTCTATAAATCCAGGAAATGGATTAGTTACTGTTCTAAAGTCGGATCCGAAGAATATTTTAATAAGTTCAGTTGTAACCAAAAAAAAAGCCCAAGTTAATAGGAGAGTGTCAAATGGGTTATCATAATAATGACGGATTATTAAATGTTCAAGAATCATCCCGATAAATCCAACTATTAAACCACCCAAAATTACTGATAATACAAATGGAATCCCTATACCCATTCCAGCCCATGTGAAATAAGCACCAAGTGTTAGCATAGCACCATGACCCATATTGATCACACCAATGAGTCCATAAATTATTGCTAACCCAAAAGCTGCTAATGCTAAAGTTAAAGTTATTAAAGCTGTGTCAATTATGACACTGACAGCAATTTCCATTATTTATTTAATTTTTAGGGGAAGATTAAAGCGTGCTTCTTGAGGTATTGTATTCAAATGAATCACTAATAACACTTTTCAACTTTACTCGCTTTTTTAAACGGCCACGGCTCCATCTGATGTGCTATAAATTCCTACACTAACAATGTTCATCAACGAATCATAGCCATATCTAAAGCTGTATCTTTTCAGGAAATCCTTTTTGTTAGGATTTGTAATTGTCATAAAATAATTAAAACTCACATACATTCCTTATAATACTTCTAGATATATACCAGACGTTACGACTTCCTCATCGGAAACAGTCATTAAAGTAAAATATCCTTCATTCCTGCTCCAACTAACTGTTGTATAAATATAACAGATTCACCTCCAAGTTAATGAAAAATTATGTTTGGTGAAGCAGTTCTAATCTTCCGGAGACTAATTTATATTGTTAATTATTGAATCGTTTAAATTGTCAAACTAGAACACTATGGATTCATTTCAATAACAACAATATGTCCGAAATTTGTTGCTAAACAAAAAGCTGCCAGTACCAAAGTTAAAGTTAACAAATATGTGTATTTTATGATACTGACAGCAATTGACATTATTAATAATTTATAGTGGAAGATCACAGCGTGCGTCTTGTGGCACAGCTCGAGCAATCGATTTAACTTGCTCAAACATATCGTTCACACTAGTCCATCCTTCTCTTACTCTCATTAAATATGATGGAAGTATTGCTTGATTGTCTAAAGCGCGCATTTCTACTGTACCTTGTGGAGCATTGCTGAATTTTATGCCTTTTAGTGCATCACGAATAGCACCTGTTTCAACTTTACCAGCTTTTTCAATGGCCATGGCTCCCATATGAGCTGCGTTATACATACCTACACCAACAGTGTTCATTAATGCATCCGAGCCATATCGAGAATGGTACCTTTTCAGGAAATCCTTGTTATTTTGATGTTTTATTGTCATGAAATAATCAAAACTAACATAAGTCCCTGATGATACTTCTGGTCCCAGACCTGAAGTCACAACTTCCTCATCGTCAACTGTCCATAAAGTAAAATCATTCTTCATTCCTGCTCCAACTAACTGTTTTCTAAAATTAACAGTATCACTTCCTGTAAGTGAATGAAATATTATGTCTGGTTTAGCTGATCTAATCTGGCGAAGAACCGATTCATATTGCGGAGTATTGAAAGGAATATATACTTCACCTACAGTCTGTCCGCCCAATTCTTTTAGTTTTTCCTTTGTAAACATATTTGTGACTTGAGGCCATGCATAGTCAGACCCAATCATAAAGAATTTTTTCCCAAATTTATTACACATATATTCCATAAAAGGCCAAACCTGTTGTGTTGGTTCAGGGCCAAACATAAAAATATTTGGATTACACACTCCAGGGTAATATTCTTTTATTTGTCCTTCATACCAAGTCGGATATAACAAAAGTTTATTTGCTGCTTTAACTATGGGTCCAGCAGCGTTACGATCTGCACTGGAAAAAGTTCCTGCTAATAAATCTACTCGCTCTTGTCTTATCAGTCTGTTTGCTTGCTCAACTACTAATCTCCTATCAGTTTGATAATCAGCAAGAATCATTTTGATTGGTCTACCTAACACACCACCTGCAGCATTTATTTCCTCAACTGCAAGTTCAAATCCTCTTGAATGTGCTTTGCCGTAAACTGTCCAAGCTCCGGTGACAGGTGATAATACTCCTATTTTAATAGGATTATCAGCATTTACTGTTTTAACAAATGCAGGTGCAGCAAGTATTCCAGCCATTCCAACTGCAGATTTCATTAATTTTCTTCTACTAATCACTTTTATTCTTGTTTCAGAAGACATAACTCCTCATTTTGTTATAAGGTTAATATAATAAATTTTTCTTAACTTAATACCAACCAGCAGTTTGCTGGCTTCCTAACATTTCCCCATATACATCCTTTCTCCTATCTCTTAGGGGTTGATTATATTCAGTCCAATTTCTCTTCCGACGAGCATCAGATAAATTTGCTTCTGCATATATTATTTCTTCTTTATCTTTACTCGCAGGTCCGCCAATTGGCCAACCTGTATAGTTGGCGATAATACTTTGCCCAATAAATGGTTGACCTCTTTCTGTACCAATTCTATCAGCTGCTGCTATAAAAATAGAATTCACGTGGGCAGCACCCATTACTAAAATATTTGCCATAGCTTCTCTATTTTTATCCTGACCTGGAATTGGTACCCAATTTGTTGAGACACAAACTATATCAGCTCCTTGAAGTGCAGCTAAACGGTAGCTTTCTGGGAACCAACTATCGTAGCAAATGTGACAAGATATCCTACCAATCGGTGTTTTAAATACTGGGAAACCTAAATCTCCTGGTTCAAAAAATAAATTTTCTTCATTCCACAAATGGACCTTTCTAAATGTGCCTACATATCCATTTGGACCTAATACAACGGAGCTGTTGTACAGCAAATCTCCAGATCTTTCATTAATACCAGCTACAATATGTACTCCAAGTTTCTCACAAACATTTGACCATGATTTGCAACTTTCTCCTGATGGAATATTTTCCGACAATGCGAAAGCTTCTTCACGGGTTTCAAATACATAACCTGAATTGCATAATTCAGGAAGCACAATTAAGTTGGCACCATTGCTTGCTGCTTCTGTTATCATTTCAATGCTTTTTTTCAAATTATCAGATTTCTTTCCAACATACGGTTCCATCTGACAACAAGCTATTTGTACTATAGACTCTTTCCTATTTTTATCGCTCATATATCCTCTTTTTTGGTAAGTCTTACATGAATTAAATAATTTGTCAAGTTTTTTTTCATTCTAATAAATAATTAATGGCCTCCATTTATTTTTCATAAATTTCAATTACTGTAATGTCTATGTTTACACGAACATGACTTCAGTAATTTTGAGAGAGACAATCATAACAAAAATTTCCATCAAACAATGTAATACAAAAATTGGGTAGGTAGGTTGTGGAGGTTTGTCTGACTGTGAAGAACTAGTGGGGAGTAACACCAACATGCTCCAATCAATTCTCCACAACCATCAGTGAGGCCAAGTTGGTTGATAACTCCTTCAGCACCTTCTCCTGAATAGGCTCACCCATACCCAATCCTGATATCAATTTCACAATATTGCTGAACTGGTACTCAAT
>Ga0208336_1001067_pt1 | contig 9600 bp, 12 predicted proteins | sample DeeseametaMP0372_FD_184212 | JGI IMG/M metagenome (GOLD analysis project Ga0208336, IMG submission 184212) | Marine microbial communities from the Deep Atlantic Ocean - MP0372 (SPAdes) | ecosystem: Environmental > Aquatic > Marine > Oceanic | place: East of Porto Seguro, South Atlantic Ocean...
GAGCCGATAAACCGGCCGAAACACGTTGGTTTTACGCGGTGTGGTCACCCGCTGCTGAATCCACCTCTGCTGCTGTGGGGTCGAGTAGGTAGCATAACAGACGGCTCCGCCCAACCCGTGATTCAATTGCCGTTACAATAAATTACGAACTGCCTGCTATACCAGAATTCGTACTGCCGTGGCACAACCAGGAGAAAACAACATGGTGATTGTTGTATTTGAATTCGAGCCTGATGAAACCCTTAAGGATCGTTACTTTGAACTCGCTGCCGTCCTTCTTGAAGAAGTCGAAAAAATCGATGGGTTTATATCGGTGGAACGATTCGAGAGTATCAGTAACCCAGGTCGTTACGTCTCGCTTTCGACCTGGCAGAACATGGCGGCCGTTAACCGCTGGCGTGAACAGCTTGATCACTCTCAAGCACAGGATGAAGCCAAATCGCGCAAGCTGTTTCTCAACTACCGAATCCGTGTAGCAGAGGTCGACCGCGACTATGGGCCGTCCTGATTCCAGCCGACTGAAGGCCGGGTTGTTGTTAACAACACGAATTGGCCCCATCGAGAAGATGTCTGAGTTCCATGGCTGAGTACCCGCTCGCACTCTATGGCGCTTTCTCTGAGACAGTGTTCGGCGGAAGCATAGCCGGCGTAATTGACCAAGCGTGGGATATGCCCGCCGACCAGATGCTACAGATCGCCCGGGAGATTGGGGCACCAGCCACCGGGTTCATCACCGGCATTGACGAGCATGGTGTTGATGTCCGATTTTTCTCGACCTTAACCGAATATCCGATGTGTGGTCATGGCACCATGGGGCTCATGACCTGGCTGGTCGAGCGTGGCTGGTTCGTGCCTGATAAAGGCAGCGCCATAACGACAACGCTGCGCACGCCGGCGATGACCTCAGACGTAGAAATCCGCCTGCGTGAGGATGGACGGCCCGAGGTGCTGCTCACGCTGGTACCGGCGGTATTCGAACCGGCCGTGTTACGCATCGACGAGCTTGCAGTGGTGTTGGGAATAAGCCAAGAGGGATTTAGGGACGATCTCGACATGAAAGTCACCATTACCGATTTCAGATCGTTACTGGTTCCCATACGCAGCGTGACTGATTTGGAGACAGTAACTCCCGACTTTCCCGCAATCACAGCTTTGTGCCAACGCACATCGATTGACACCATTGCCCTGTTTACCCCCGTCGTTGAAAACTCCACCATGATCCGTTGCCGGGAATTCTGCCCTGCAGTCGGCACGCCTGAATCAGCCGCATCGGGAACCACCAACCGCGCGATAAGCTGCTATCTGTACCAGGCGGGCCAGCTCGGCGCCCTGCAAAACGGCAAACTGACACTGCGTAGCGAGCAAGGCCATGAAATGGGACGTCCCAGTGTGGTCATGAGCGAGCTTTTAACACGCAATGGACAGGCGGTCGAAGTACGTGTCGGGGGCCTGGCTACCAAAACGATAGAAGGTAAGTTCTACCTGCCGTAAACCACCCAGTGGCCACAGGAACGGATCGTGCTGCAGGGGATCAGTGTCGCCGGGCCACCATATCGATTTCGACCAGAGCCTCCCGAGCGAGCGCCGTCACCCCAATACAGGTCCGCGCCGGTAGTCGACCCTCAGTAAAGTAATCTCGATAGACTTCGTTCATGGTTTCGTAATCGCGCTCGAACTCTGTCAGGTATATGCGACACGACATCACATGGCCCAGACCAAGGCCAAGGTTTTTCAGAACAATCACCAGATTGTCCATCACGCGCCGAGTCTGTGCAGTTACGCCTTCTGGTAGAGGCGCATTGTCGTCGTTCGGGTCCGTGGGCATCTGCCCGGTCAGTTGAATCCAGCCGTCACACTCAACAGCATGGCTGAATGGCGCAACGTGCTTTGGGGCTGCTTCGAAGTTATGAAAAATAAACCGGTCGTTCACTCTAATTTCCGCTTTGTTGCCAGAGGATAATATTTTCTTTGCGCCGATCTTTCGGTCGAACTTAAGTCATTTGGACACGCACGTACTTAGTGTTTAGGGCGCCGCATGGCGATGTTGTGCAGCTTGGTCAATACGGCCATCGCCTGAACGTCCTGCGGCAAATCCCCATCCGCCAGTTCTCCACACAATTCGGTGGCCGATGAAAGGTTCCCCGTCAAGCTATATGCGGTCATAATCGCCTCACGGATCAGTAGCGCGGAATTGTTCGATATATCGGGTCTCTTTTCTGCATTCACAGGACTGCTCCCTCGTTCGTTCTGTCTCTCCTTAACATGCGGTCTACAGGTTGTTTTTTCAAGGTGGTTTCGATCACCAGATCGCTCCTCTACGAGCCTACCCCCCAACGACCCCGAAATATGCTTTACTAGCAGAACAGCGTGCCAGCGCATCTGACCGAAAACTCAAGGATTCACGGGGACAAAGGAGACGACATGTCCCAGCAATCACAGAAATTCTGTACCAGTCATGCTAAGAACTCGACCTGGACGCCAGGTCTTCGCTCGTTTTTTGAATACCGCGACCTGGGTATAGGTGATGCGACGCATGGTCAGTTCAACGCCCATGTGATCCGCGTGAAAAAACCGGTTGAACAATTCCCCCACACCGGTCCGCACACCCACGCACTCGATTTTCAAATGTTTTTTGTACTGAAAGGCTGGATCAAATTCGTGTATGAAAACCATGGTGAACACTTATTCGAAGCCGGCGACAGTTGTCTGCAGCCGCCCGGCATAGTGCACGACGAAAGCGATTGCTCAGAAGACCTCGAGCTGATCGAGTTCACATCACCAGCCAGGTTTGAGACCCACCTGCAGAAAGCTGTTGAATAAAGCCGCGGCTTTATCCGCGAGCTGGGGCAGCAGTCACTCAACCGGGAACTTATTCTTCTCGGGCCCAGAGCTGCCGGCTGAGCACGCCCACACGGTTTTCGATGGCCTCAATCGCATCGAGGATGAGATCCTCCCGATAGCGACGGCCAACGACCTGGATGCCGGTCGGTAACGATTCGACTAAACCGATCGGCACGACGCCGGCGGGCAGACTGAGAAAGTTGGTGCCGGTACTGTACATCGCGGCCCGGAACACATCCTGAGTTTGTTCAAAAGATATTGCGTCACAGTCCCACGCTGGAGTCGGTTGCATAAAAAAAGGCGTTAAGACCAGGGGATACTCGTCCAGAAAAATGTTCCATTCGCGTGTCATGGTGGTACGTTCTTTGATGCCCACACGATAGCGCTCTGCATCGGCGACATCGCCCATCTCGAAATACCATTGAAAAATCTGCTGGATTGTCGAACTGCCATGTTCTCTCGCCAGTGGCATCATAAAAGCTTCGAGCTCACTGCCAAGAAGGTCAAACCAGCCCTGGGCTGCGTCTTCGATCGACGGTGTGGTCACCTCTTCTACACGGTAGCCCGCATCACTCAGGTAACCCGCAGCACGGTCAATACCGACCACCAGGTCAGGGTGGATCGGATAACCATATGATTCCCGGGTCACAGCGACCTTGATTGGCCCCTCGTCAGGCCAGTTATCAAACGGCACTGGCACCCAGAACGGATCACGTGCATCGGGTGCGGCCATGACCTGCGTCGCCAGGCGCACATCGCACACCTGCCGGCAGATTGCTCCCTGTACAGCCATCAGTTGGGCCAGCATCCCCCGCTCCGGCGGCATGGCTGACGGCACAAAGTTCGCGATCCGTCCAAAGCTCGGTTTTACGGTTGCAAGGCCACAGAAAGACGCTGGGTAACGCAATGACCCGCCGATATCGTTGCCATGGTGTATCGGCCCAAAACCGGCGGCCGCTGCTGCGCTGGCACCACCCGATGAGCCGCCGGGACAGGCATTTTCGTGCCATGGGTTATACGTCCGGCCATTAAGTGGGTTGTCGGTGGTGAGCCGCATGGAGAATTCCGGCGTGTTGGTTCGCCCGACAATAATCGCGCCAGCGTTTTTCAGGTTTCGGACAACGGGTGAATCGTCTGTTGCAATGACATTCTTGTATGTCGGCACTCCGTTCGGTGTGGGTTGACCCTTCACGTCGATGTTGGATTTTATGGTGACCGGTACACCGTGCAAGGATCCCACCACCGATCCGGATGACCGTGCCCGGTCGGCCTCCTGGGCCTGTGCTACGGCTTCATCCGAATAGTCGTAGACGATGGCATTGATTGAACCGTTCCGGTCAGCGATCCGCTGCACCACGGAGCGCATCACCTCTTCACAGGAAAATGTCTTGTTGCGAATACCCTGTACGATGTCACAGGCACTGAGCTGCCAAAGTGCTTCGGTCATGTGAGACTCCTATATCGGTCGATCGCTGAGTACTGGTCAGTCGTCAATTCTGACGATGTAAGGGCAATCCAGGTTTTCATTTATGTTTCAAGTGGATCATTGTCACGGCGTTTCCGCTGGTATCGAGTCTGTAGGCGATGGCGGGCAGGTTTATTGAATTTTGGTGCGTGCCGCGCCACTGTGTCCCAGTTTTCCAATCATTGTGCGTAAACTTTGCCTGCGATTTTGTGCAATCCGCTGATGCCGGCCTGCGGCTGGACTCGCCCACACAGGGTAACAGTGTATCGCCATCAGCACATGTGGACGGGCAAAAGATTATCATCACGTTTTCTCAATCCGATCTGGTGAATACATCATGGGTGACATACGGACCGGGAGCTGTCATTGTGGAAAAATCCAGTTTGAGATCGATATCAGCCAAGGGTTTCTGGCGCTTAATCGGTGCGACTGCTCGCTCTGCCGGCGACGGGGTACGGTTATGGGTGGCATACCACTTGACAAGTTTAAGCTCATCTCAGGTGCTGACAACCTGACTTTGTACCAATGGCACACCAATACCGCCAAACACTATTTCTGCCAAACCTGTGGTGTCTACACCCATCATCAACGAAGGTCAGACCCTACCCAGTATGGGGTAAATATCGGTTGCGTCGACGGCGTAGATCCTTTTTTATTCGCCAATATTCCAGTTACCCACGGCGCTTCAGAATCACATTTCGACCCCTGAGATTTCGTAGTCCATATCGGTAAGTCGAGGCGTTATTGCCCGATAAAACAATGTGCTTTTGTCTCTGAGGTGTCAGGTCAGCGCATCGCTCAAGCTGTACCACTGAAAGGCTGCGATCTGGCCCACCCGTCTGAACCGGGCCAGAGGATAGCGTGGCGGCTGCGCGTTGAGCTGGACGGGAACGGGCCTGCTTTCACCCAAAAATTCCGCCAATCGGCGTCCCGCCTGATTGGCTGCTGTCACGCCACTCCCACAGTAGCCCATGGCGTAAAACGCCGTCGGGTCATCCTCGGCGTGCCCGACATGGGGCATATAATCGGGCGTCAGCGCGACCCAGCCCCCCCAGAAGTAGTCGGCGCTAATCGAATGCAACGCTGGGAATTTTCGTCGAATGATTTGCAACAGTCGGTCACGATGAGGCGCACTACCACTTTCCCGAATCGGGCCTCGACTACCGAGCATTACGCGGCCGTCTGGTAGCCGACGAAAATAATTGAGAAACTTACGGGTGTCGCTGATCGAATCGGTAGTCACAAAATTGCTCTCCCCGATCTCAGTTTCAGTCATTGGCCGCGTGACCACGATGTTCGACAGCACCGGTAACAGCCGGGAGTCCAGTGTGGGGTGTAACCGTTCGTTGGTATAGCCATTGGTCGCAAATACGATCCGCTTTGCGTGCACCTTGCCATCGGGTGTGTCGAGGCGGTGTGTTTGCCCACGCTTGCTCCAGCGCAGCACCGGGGAAGCAGAATATACCGTCGCACCAGCTTCACGCGCCATGCGCAAAATACCGTAACCCAGTTTCATCGGGTGAAGCACAAAACCATAAGTTGTGCGCAGTGCAGCATGAGCTTCTTCCCCCTTGAAATGATTTTGGGCAATCTCTGATGGGGAGAGCATCTGAAATTCAGTTCCAAAACTGCTCAGAACCCTGGCGTCGTCCTCCAGCTTCTTCACCGTAGAGCGGGCGTGGGCTACACGCATACGCCCATCGGGCTGAACATCGCAATCGATATTTCCTTCCTTGATCAGCGAACGAACAGTCTCTACTGCGCTCACCGCCTCAGCCCAGAGAGAGCGTGCACCGGACTCCCCCCAGCGGGTCGTCCACTCACTGAGCGAGACACGTCCCAGTGCCGGTCCGGCAAAACTGCCATTTCGCCCACTGCAACCCCAGACAGGTCGATTGGCCTCCAGCACCACAGGGCGGACACCATAGCGCTTGGCCAGATGAAACGCACAACTCAGCCCGGTGTAGCCACCACCAATGATGGCAACATCGGTCTCTATCTGTGATTGAAGACGCCCGTCATCTCCGGGTGGCGTACCGGCTGTGGCAGCCCAATAGGAATCAACATGATTCAGTCCTTCACCAGGACTGATAGAGTGCAGCGGGTCATAACTCATAGAACAAGTCCTCTTCTAGGGCCGTTCGCGCCGATAGCGCCTTTAAAGTGATGTCGGGGGCTTCAGCCCCTTTCCTTCTCATGCCATCCGCCTGAAAATTGTACCTCTATTTGTCAGCGACTGTATCCATGGCCATTGGCACTGTGATCACGGTCAGCCCGTACATCACCTTCTAACCAGACAAACAGGAACACACTATGGCGTTCTCCGGCAAACGAATCTTGGTAACCGGCTCGTCGCGCGGTATCGGCTATGCGACAGCAGCGCATTTCCTCAGTACAGGTGCACGAGTGGCCATCAATGGCCGCACGATCGCCTCTACGGCCCAGGGGATTGAACAACTGGGCGGCGGGCGACCAACTCATTGCTGCCAGCGGTGACATCCAGACGACTGCGGGCTGTGTGTCAGTTGTGGAAACTGCTGCAAAAGGTCTCGGTGGTCTCGACATTCTGGTCAATTCGGCCGGAGTTGCCTACTTTCTACCCGTGGAGGCATCTGACGAGGCGATATGGAACATAACAATCGACACCAACCTCAAGGGCACATTTTTCTGCATGCGTGCTGCCCTGCCTTATTTGCGTGATTCGGAAGGCAATATTGTCAACCTGGCCTCGGACGCGGGACTTATAGGTGAGAACGGATTGTCGGTCTACTGTGCATCCAAGGGCGGTGTCGTAAACCTAACCCGTGCCATGGCACTAGAACTGGCACCGTCGATTCGCGTCAACTGCGTATGCCCGGGAACCACCGCGACCTCGCGAACGGACTTTTACACCCCCGAGATCTGGGAACAACGAGCTGCCGCCACGGCCATAGGCAGAAACGGCACGGACGACGAGGTTGGCGAGTTCATCACCTACCTCTGCACTGAGGCTGCATCCTGGATAACGGGCCAGTCGATCAACATCAACGGTGGCTCCTTTATGGAGCACTGAGGGTCTTGAACATTGCCCATACCGCGCCATTCTGAAGTCGGGATTGAACCAATTCATTGACACTGAGATTGCAGATTGTTAAGGTAAGCACGGTATGACAGCCACCAATTTATTCATGAAATGCGTGTGTAGAAGTCCGTTTTAGGGGCAGTTGTATTCAACTCGTGCAAATTCAGAACCCCGCTCAACCAATCCTCGAGCGGGGTTTCGTTATTTTCGATGGTGGGGCTGCGCAGAGTCGTAGCTGAGAGCCTCCACCGAACCATGGAGCCGGAACAAAACATCGGTATTAATCTGGAGAGTGTGACTCTCGAGGCGAGTCGAACAGACGCATCGAATCGCCAATACCCCAGGAGGGATGGATGACTCAGGTAGATAGCAAGGTAGATCGGCAGACCACGGGGATAATAGACATTATCCCCAGTGAGATCGAAGACTTTGAGCAAGAGGTAAAGCGTTTCCAGGCAGGCGAGTGGGATGAGACGGACTTCCAAGCATTCAGGCTTCGCCAGGGCGTATATGGACAACGACAACCCGACGTTCACATGATCCGAATCAAGTTCCCCTTCGGCGGAATGACCTCTGCTCAATTGGATATGTTAGGCGAAATCGTCGAGAAATATACGCCCCTTAACAAAGGGCATGTGACCACTCGCGAGAACATTCAGCTTCACCACGTGCCGCTGTTAGAAGCGGCAGAAGTGCTGAAGATGCTGGCAGAGGTCGGCCTGACAACTCGCGAGGCCTGCGGCAACACCGTGCGAAACGTCACGGGATGCGCGATGGCCGGAGTGTCTAACGACGAGGCGTTCGACGCAACGCCTTACGCCGCCGCATACTCGCGATACTTCGCGCGCCACCCCTTCACCCAGATGATGCCACGCAAGATCAAGACCGCATTCTCTAGCTGCAACGACGACTGCGCCATGACACCCATCCACGACGTCGGGTTCCTCCCCAGGATTCAGGACGGAGAGAAGGGCTTCAAGATGGTAATGGGCGGCGGCACCGCCATCATGCCACGCATCGCCCCCACGCTTTATGAGTTCATTGGGTTGAATGACTACCTGAAGGTCACAGAGGCGGCGCTCAGGGTGTTCCACGGCTCCGACGAGCTAAGGAAAAACCGCTCTAAGGCTCGCGTCAAGTTCTTGATTGATCGAATCGGCATCGACGATTTCCGTAACCTGATCGAGGAAGCGATGAAGGAGGATTGGGCACAGAGGTCATTCGACCCAACGCCGCTCCTGTTCCTTGAAGATGAGTCGATCGATGCTCCCGCCTTGGACGGCAACTACACGACCGTCAATGGCGACACTCCCGAATACAAGGCATGGTTCGATTCCAACGTCGAATCGCAAAAGCAGGAAGGCTACAGCGTAGTCCAAGTCAAACTGCCTCTTGGCGACATCAATCCAGACCAGTTCCACGCGCTGGCTGACCTGTCCCGCAAATACGGTGGAGGCAGGGCCAGGATAACTGCTCAACAGAACTTCGCCCTCCGGTGGGTGCCCAACAACGCCCTGAACGAGGTCTGGAACACATTGATCGATATGGGTTTTGGCGAGGCGGGCGCGAACGGGATCACGGACATCGTGTCCTGCCCTGGCACCGATAGCTGCAAGCTCGGCATAACGGCCTCGATGGGTCTGGGGCAGGCGCTGATCGAGACGGTAAACGGCCTCGACACATCAGACCCTCTCGTCCAGAAGATGCACATCAAGATGAGCGGCTGCCCCAACGGATGCGGCCATCACCACGTCGCAGATATCGGATTCCACGGCGCGGCGGCCAGAGGCCCTGGCGGTCAGGTCCCAGCCTACGACATGTTCGTCGGAGGCAGCTACGATGATCTGGACGCTCGGTTCGGCCAGCGGGTCAAGATCAAGATTCCGGCCAAGCGGATGCCGCAGGCGCTGGAGAAGGTTCTCGATTACTACAAGGCCGAGCGCAACGACGGCGAGGAGTTCAAGAACTTCGTCACCCGAGTCGGCCCGCAGTCTTTCGAAGCCGTAGTCCAAGAGTTCAAGGAACTGCCCGAACTAAACCGCGAAACCCTGGACACGTACATGGACTGGAACAAGACCGTCAAGTACACAGTCGAGCGCGGCGAAGGCGAGTGCGCGGTATAAGCTTCTCTGTAAAACGTAAGCTGATCGGATAAGGAGAATGGGCGGGCTTTAAGTCCGCCCATTTCTTTGCGCCATAGGCAAACTACAACCTGACTATGGGAATCAAACGG
>Ga0208336_1001080_pt1 | contig 9521 bp, 9 predicted proteins | sample DeeseametaMP0372_FD_184212 | JGI IMG/M metagenome (GOLD analysis project Ga0208336, IMG submission 184212) | Marine microbial communities from the Deep Atlantic Ocean - MP0372 (SPAdes) | ecosystem: Environmental > Aquatic > Marine > Oceanic | place: East of Porto Seguro, South Atlantic Ocean...
CTTTAAATTGGATGGCTATTTTGTCATCACGGTATCGAAGCAGGTTTTCTGCATAATTCAGTTTGGCACCTGAAAACCATTTTGCACCGGGCATTTTTTTGTCATCATCGACCACTTCTGTATAGGGGATCGAATGTTTGATTTCGGAAAAATCCCAAATCTGTTCCCAAAATTCTGAAATATGATTTACTGACCAATTGAATAGTTCATCATAAGATTTTATTTCTAAACCATAGATTTCATTGACCCGGTGAATGAATTGAGCCATTTGGGATTTTTCAGGGTGGTCAGGTGTCCAGAGAATATTTTCCATATTATAGTTAGTAATTAGTTTAAAAATTGATGACAATTTTACTCAAAACTTTGATAAAAAAAGTTATTATTTAAAATAGAACCAGTAGGTGTATTACGAGTTCTATTTTAATTTTCGCGCTTAATTATCTACAAATAATTTCTATTTTATGAAAATAGCCTTTCTGACTGCCGGCGGAAATGCCCCATGTCTCTCATCTTCTATTGGTGCCCTGATCGAGAAATATAATTCGATCGCACCCCATGCTAACATGATTGGTTACCTGAACGGGTATCGTGGATTGCTTTTGGGGAAATCAATTGCATTTCCTGAATCTGTGAAATCAAATTATGAAACGCTTTATGATTTTGGTGGTAGTCCCATTGGAAACAGTCGGGTAAAATTGACCAATGTGGATGACTGTGTGAAACGGGGTTATGTCTCGGAAGGACAAGATGCGCTCAAGATTGCAGCGGACCAGTTGGTGAAAGACAAAATCGATATTTTGCACACTATTGGCGGTGATGATACAAATATAATGGCTGCCCAACTTTCATATTACCTGAAGGAAAATGGGTACGATCTCACTGTGGTCGGCTTGCCAAAAACTGTTGATAATGATGTTTACCCCATTACCCAAACTTTGGGCGCCTGGACAGCTGCAGAACAGGGCGCTATCTTTTTTGAAAATATCGCCAACGAAAATACAACCAGCACAAGGCAGTTGATTATTCATGAAGTCATGGGACGAAATTGTGGTTGGCTTACGGCTCACACTGCTTTTGATTATAGAGAAAGATTGAAAAAACGAACATTCTTTCCAGAATTACTGATCAATCAGGAAAAATGGGATATTGATGCGGTCTATATTCCAGAAACAGATTTTGATTTTAATACTGAATGTGAAAGATTGAAAAAGCGGATGGATGAAAAGGACGGTGTGAATATTTTCTTGAGCGAAGGTGCGGGACTGGAGACCATCGTCCGCAAAATGGAATCAAACGGAGAAGAAGTACCGCGGGATGCCTTTAGCCATGTACGGTTGGATGAGATCAATCCGGGACAATGGTTTGCAAAACAGTTCGCAAAAGCACTGGATGCAGAAAAAGTTCTGGTTCAGAAAAGTGGATACTTTGCACGATCAGCAAAATCGAATGAACAAGATCTGGAATTGATCAAGCAATCCGCATTTTTCGGGGCGGATAAAGCCACCACTGGGGAAAGCGGTGTGGCTGGACTGGATGATGATCATGGACAAGAATTAAGATTGATTGAATTTGAACGCATTAAAGGTGGGAAACCATTTGATGTGAATACGGATTGGTATCAATCCATGCTAAAAGAAATTGGACAATAATTATTAAATAAATGGAGATAAAATGAGTTGGAATAGTTTACCAGAAATAGCAAATACCATGGTGGAAAAAGGCCGTGGAATTTTGGCGGCAGACGAAAGTACACCTACCTGTACAAAACGGTTTGATTCGATCAGTGTTGACAGCACGGAAGCCAATCGGAATGCCTACCGGGATATGCTTTTTACCACATCAGGTATGGAAGAATTCATAAGCGGTGTGATACTATTTGATGAAACAATTCGTCAATCAACTGTGAAAGACGGGACACCATTTCCCGAATATTTAACCAATCTAAATGTAATCCCCGGAATCAAAGTTGACAAAGGCGCCCATCCCTTGCCCGGTACTGAAGGTGAAAAGGTCACAGAAGGATTGGATGGTTTGGATGCACGGTTAAAAGAGTATTTTGAATTGGGCGCACGGTTTGCAAAATGGCGTGCCGTGATCACCATCAGTGAAACCGAGCCTAGCAGTACCTGTGTGGCAGCGAATGCTCATGCCCTGGCACGATATGCGGCACTATGCCAGGAAAATGGAATCGTTCCCATTGTTGAACCGGAAATTCTCATGGATGGAAGCCATACCATTGAAGATAGTTTTGTTGTGACCGAAGAAGTGCTTCATTCCGTTTTCTATGAACTCTATGGACAGAATGTCCTTTTGGAAGGTATGATTTTAAAACCGAATATGGTCCTGTCTGGGTATAAATGTTCAGAGCAAGCATCCATTGACGAAGTGGCAGAAATGACTGTCACTGTGCTGAAACGCTGTGTCCCCTCTGCTGTCCCGGGAATTGCATTTTTATCCGGCGGACAAAGTAATGAAAATGCCACAGCACGCCTGAATTTCATGAATAAGATTCTGGGTAACCATAGTCCATGGAATTTGACTTATTCCTATGGCAGAGCTTTACAAGCTCCGTCCCTGAATGCGTGGCGTGGAAAGGAAGAAAATGTTCCAGTTGCCCAAGATGCGTTTTACAAGCGGGCGAAACTGAATAGCCTGGCAACCAAAGGCGACTATTCATCAGACATGGAATAAAACTATGTTAGTTTTTCTTATTAGAGGCTCCGAATGGAGCCTTTTTTATTTTAGATAGACCATTTTGATGACTTGAATTTTTCCACCACCTGAAAGCTGTGCGAAAAAGACACCACTGGGAAGATGACTGGCGTCCCATTGAATTTGATGTTTTCCCGGATTTAGGTGTTCCCGGATCAATGTTTTTACCAAACGACCATTTATATCCACTATTTGCAAAGACGTATTGTTCTGACTTGTTGAGTTCTTTATGTTAAATAATAAGGTCGTAGTTGGATTAAACGGATTGGGAAAATTTTGGTGTAGTATAAAATCAGTTGGGAAATCCTGATTATCTCCAATGCCCACAACCGGTTCCTCGGTTGCTCCTTCATCGATCCACAATGAAATCAAATCAATGGTATCATCACTTAATGGACCCGACGGCGGCATAGCACTTCCAAACCCTGCAGTACCGCGTAATTTTTGAACAAGAATCGATCCTTCGCCGTCCCCGGGGATAACCACGGGACCATGATTACTGGTCCCCGCCATCAACTGGGCATAGGATGTTAAATATAAACCGCCAGATCCAGTCCCATGACAGGAAGCTGTGGCACATCTTTCATCAAAAACGGGCTGGATCGAATTGTTGTAATCCACCTGTGCGAACACAAGGATTGGAAAAATAAAGAAGAAGTAGGAAACTTTCATTTTAATAGACTCAATCTGTTTTTAAACCTATTATCAATTTATTTTGGTTTCCAATTTTTAAAAGGGTTTATTGCCAAATTCATATTATAATATCGTTCGTGGGATGTGACTTCTTCGCCAACCCAATCGGGTCGTTCAAATTGTTCAACCTCTGCTTCTAATTCAATTTCCGCAACAACCAACCCTGTATTGTCGCCATGGAATTCATCCACTTCCCAGGTGTGTCCATGGTTTTCAACATAATGTCTGGTTTTATCAATCATGGTAGTTTTGCAAAAATGTTTCAGGAGTTCTTCAGCGTCTTCTTTTGAAATAGGGAAATCAAATTCCAGCCGAGAGATGCCAATATTATTTCCCTTTACGGTTAGAAAATAGTCGTCCCCTTTTTCTCGAACCCGGATCACCTGTTTTTGGTCATTCACAATATAACCCTGTCGGATTCGGAGTGACTTCTTCGCCAGGTGAAATGGTTTTTCTTTCACCAAAAACTTTCGTTCAATTTCAATGGCCATTATTTGTCCTGATAATTATGAATAATAAAAATAGAAATGAAATTACCATCCCGGGATAAAAGGGCTCAATTCCCATAAAGGGTTGCCCACTTAATTGTGAAATACCAAACCATCCCAGGGAGACGCCAACCGGTGTTACGATCCACAGGCTTGCCAATCGTTCAGAAAGTGATATTTTTTCATTCCATAATGTAATGACAAAAGGAAGAATTAATCCTGGAATGAGTACGGACCCAATGATATAAAAAAGGCCAACCACTGATGGAACTGCGAATGCAAGAAAGAGTGACAGAAATGAAATAATAACCAATCCCTTCCGCACCAAGGGAACCGGATTAGAATTTGTTTGGGGTCGCTGAATTCGCCAAAGAATATCGCGTCCAAATGTAATAGCGCTGATTAAACTTAAGGAATCAATGGTGGACATAATGGTTGCCAAAATTCCAGTGATAAATAGTCCGAAAATGCCAATTGGTAAAATATGAGTCCCTAACAAAGGGAATGAAAGTAACGGTTGATCGGTTTGGATCAACGCCACGGCATAGAGTCCGCTTAATACTGTAAGACAATCAAAAACAGCCCAGAATCCGATGGAAATCAGGAGACCCTTCTTAGCTGTTTCGGGTGATTTTGCAGCAGCGCATCGTTGGTAGAATCCCGGATCAACGAAAGTCCAGGCTGCAATAAAAAACCAAACCAAAACATATTGGGCTGTATTCCCGCCTAATGGATCCAAATGCGATTCTGGGATGGAATTTATCAAAACAGCAGGTGACCCAAATTCATTCCATGAAAATCCAATCAATAGGAAGAATCCGACAAACATCAAAATAAACTGAAGAATATCTGTTTTCACCACCGCGGAAAATCCACCGTTCCATACATAGATCACGCTGAAAATGGTTGAGATTAATAATGCAACGCCAAGGGTAATTCCGAAAAGAAATTGAAGTAAAATTCCCATACTTAATATATAAGGAGCTGGGCTCGCCAAAAAAGTGATGAATAATGCAGAAATAATCCCTGCGTTTTCGCCGTAAGTTGATCGGAAATGATCCGGAATGGAAAGGAATTTTTTTTCTCTAATTTTGGGTGCAATCCAAATTGCATACCCTAAAGCAAATCCATAATAAGGTAGTGCAAAAATGAACCAGGTTTGGATTCCATATAGAAATGTGTTCTCACCCACACCCAAAATAGCGCCGTACCATGTGGTGACCAAAGTTGCTACAAATCCACCGAGACTTAATCGACGACCACTTAAAATAAATTCTTCCTGTGACGCCGATTGATCTTTCAGCCGGAATATTCCGATCCAGATCAGTCCGGCAGCATAGGCGGCAAGAATCGCCCAATCAAGAAAATGGAAATGACTCATTCAGTGTAATTCAAAAAAACCCAAACTGGTCCAGTTGTTTGAATGGAAAAATGGTCACCTATAACCGAATTTCTTGTGCCGAAAGAAGGCGGTTCTAAAATTGATTTATTGATGGGATATTTTAATCCATCAGCGTTGACTTCGACATTATCTTTTGCAGGAATAATCGAAATAGTTTGCCCGGGAAATGAGCCAATCTTGGCATCTCCTTTTACACATTTAATTTTAGAATAATTTGAGTAAAAGATAAGTTTCATTTTTTTGTAATAGGATACCACCGTCCAAAGGGCGGCCATATTGTGGTCATCTTGTTCACCGGAACATCCAACCAGGGATAATTCAGTGATCCCATTTTCACAACACCAATCCAGACTTTTTTCCAGATCGGTCTTGGATTGATCCATTAAATTGATTAATTCACAATTATAACTTTCGCGAGCAAATGAGAGAGAATCCATATCACCTAAAATGAGATTAGGGTGAAGTCCGAGATCTACAAGTTTATCTGCACCACCATCGATACACAGGATCGTTCCGGCGCTTTTGAGAATTTTGATGGGAATGTTATGGATCGGGATTTCACCATTCCCGAATAAAACAAAAGGACCTTTGAGTTGTGAAATGTATAATGGCATGGTGAAAATTACAAAATGAAGAATGAGTGTAGTACGGATTCCATTCAAGAGTATAATCCTGTAAATTTTTAATCTTTATTGCCATGAATATCAGAGATTTCTCAAGACGACTATTTGATTTCGATGCTCACTACCCGCGGACAATTATTGCGGGTGTGATCTTTATTACTGTCATCCTTGGGTGGAAGGTCTTTAACCTGGAACTGGATCCGGGATTAAAATCCATGCTTCCCAGGGATCATAAGATTGTTCATTCTATGGAAAAAGTGGATGAATTATTCTCGGGAAGTGATATTATCATAGTGGCAGTTGAATCAGACAGCCTTTTTTCTTTTTCCACACTCCAAAAATTATCCGCTTTCCAGGATTCATTGGAATCCATTGAACTGATCGGTAAGGTTACATCTATTTTTACCCAAAAACACATTTTACCGGAAGAGGATGGTTTTGTAATCGAACCCTTGTTGGTGGACATCCCTGATGATTCTGCCGGTCAAAGTGAATTGATATCTAAACTGAAGCAATCAGGAATAGTTGGGAATTTGGTTTCGAATGATTTTAATAAGTTGTGTTTCATCGGCCAAATCACATCTTCCTTTGAATATGATGAATTTGAGTTCCGGAAAAGAGTATTTGAACTGGTGAACCGGTTCAGTTCCCCGGAGCACTTCTATGTCGCCAGTCTGCCCATCACAAGGGCCACTGTAATTGAATATATGCAGCGGGATTTACGGGTTTTTACACCCATTGCTCTGGGGTTAGGAATTTTGCTCTTAATGATTTTTTTTAGAAGTTGGACTGGTGTTTTCCTGCCCTTTTTCGTGGTGGGATTCTCAATTCTTTGGACCTTTGGGATCATGGGATGGTTGGATATGTCCGTGGCTTTCATTGGCACATTAATCCCAATTATGCTTATCGCTATTGCGAATAACTATGGTATTCATATTATCTCCCATTATTATGAATTCTCTATATTGGATCCGGAAGCCACTCGAGGGAGTATCTTACGTAAAACCATCCGCAAATTGGGTGTTCCAATATTTCTGGCAGGTCTGACAACTATGATCAGTTTCTTAAGTCTTTTATTCCATGTTTTGCCGCGAGCCCGGGAAATGGGTTTGTTGATCTCTTTCGGAATCTTGGTGGCATTCCTGTTAAGTATTCTCCTGATCCCCGCTGTTTTGGTTCTCGTGCCACGCCCAACTTATTTAAACAAAAAAGACAGTTTTTCAGGGATTAATAAATTTTTAGTGGGAATGGGCCGGGCATTTACCAAATTCAGGATTCCTGTTCTGATACTTTTATTTTCAGTGGGTGTTTGGTTATCTATGGGCATCAATGATTTAAAAGTGGATACGAACCCAGTTCATTATTTTCCTAACGATTCCAGATTACGAGTCGCCAATACCAAGATCAATGAGGCGTTCGGTGGCTCGACACAAATGCATATCCTGGTGGAAGGCGACATCTTTGATCCTGAAACTTTGCACAATATTGAGATGCTCACAGACCATATCAAGGAAACACACGAGATTGTAACCAAGTCCTATTCCATTGTGGATGTAATAAAGAAAATGAATGCCGGGTTTAATGGTGGCGATCCTGCCTATGAAATTATTCCCGATGATCGCGAACTGATTTCACAATACATGTTTTTGTATTCCATAACAGGGGATGGCGATGATTTTGATTTGATTCTGGATGACATGGAAGAGCCTTCTTTTACCCAGGTTTTTTTAAGACTCAAAGAAGTACAAACATTCACCATCGCTGAGATTGTGGATGATACAGAACAGTTTATTCAAGCCAACTTCTATGATGAATCACCCATGGAACTCACGGGTGGTGCAGCATTACTGGGCGTTTTGACCCGAATGGTTTTACGTGGGCAATTGATAAGTCTTTGTTTTTCCATTTTAATTATTTTATTTATTATGACACTCGTCTTTCGGTCCATAACAGGTGGACTTTTAGCCACGCTTCCCATGGTAGCTTCCGTGGTTATGATGTTTGGACTCATGGGATATTTGGATATTCCCTTAAACATGACAACATCAATGTTAACGGGAATTTTGGTGGGTGTTGGTGTGGATTATACCGTCCACTTTTTATGGCATTTGAGAGATCATATCCGGGAAGGCGATTCATTGGATGATGCCATTGCCAATACATTACTGATTTCTGGGAAGGGCATTCTTTTTAACGGATTGTCCGTTATTGTTGGATTTTCTGCCCTGCTTTTTTCAGTCTTTGTTCCGGTGCAAATATTTGGCATTTTAGTCATGGGATCCATCTCATTCTGTTTATTTGGCGCATTGGCTACCTTACCTGCCCTCACCAGTTTAATAAATCCTAAATTCTTATATCGATGAAAACAGAACAAAAAGATAAATCCTTGAGTAGCATGTTATTACTCCTTTCAGGATTTCTCATGGTCTATGGTATTGGATCCGCAGGGTTTGAGAATCCCATTGAATGGAGTTCTTTCCCCGAATATTTCTCTCATTTTATCGATACTTATTTGGATTTTATCCTGATTGGATACGTTTTTATTTGTCTCCAGGTCGCAGGGTATTATGAATTGAAATATCGCCAGGATTATTTGACTATATCACTGGTTAGTATTCTTTTCACGCCTCTTTCATTATTTTTTATTAAACCCCATGAAAACGAACCTGAATAAACAATTCTTCATTTTCATTTTTCTTTTATCTTCCGCAATCGCTCAGGATCTGTCTGCATTGGAAATCATGGGAAGAGTTTTAGGATCTCCGAAACCAAAGTCGTCCATTACAGATATTAAATTAGAAATTGTTCGCGTGAAACGTGGGAAAGAAAAAGTGAAAGTGCGTGAATTCACACGGTATCAGAAAAACTATGATACAGGAAAATATAAATCTAAATCACTGGCAAGATTTAAAAAACCGTTTACGGTGAAAGGAACGGGTTTATTGAGTTGGGTGCACCGGAATGGGAAAACAGATCAATGGTTTTTCCTGCCTAAACTCAAAACAGCCAAACGAGTGAAAGCGAAAGAAAAAGGCAAATCCTTCATGGGGACAGATTTCATTTATGAAGACTTGGAAAGCAGGAAAACAGGGCAGGATTCTCTGAGGCTTGTTGGCACAGAATTCATAAGGGGCCAACTATGCAAGGTTATTATGGCGTGGCCCAAAACGGAGAGTGTCTATCATTCACGAAAAATTTGGGTGAATACCCAAAATTGGAAAATCCGGAAAATTGAGTTTTATTCTGAAGAATCGCACTTAGAAAAAACACTGACTATTTCTAACTTCATTGAGAAAAATGGATTTATCACTCCGGGGAAAATGGTCATGGAAAAAACAAATGGTAAAAAAACCATCATGGAAATCAATAATTTCAAACCCAACGTAGGCTTAAAGGATGAAATTTTTTCTGAATCTTTTTTAATAAAATTTTAACTTTACTCTTTCTGATATCTTTAATATTTTAATTAAAATGACAACCTTGATTTCCAGTTTATTTTTTGTTGTATTCTCTTTTGCAAAGGGAGATTTACTTTATCGTGAGAACGGAGCGGAATTAAACCATATCCAGGTTTTGTTTGAATTGAGATAAAGCCCAGAAGTG
>Ga0208336_1001086_pt1 | contig 9490 bp, 9 predicted proteins | sample DeeseametaMP0372_FD_184212 | JGI IMG/M metagenome (GOLD analysis project Ga0208336, IMG submission 184212) | Marine microbial communities from the Deep Atlantic Ocean - MP0372 (SPAdes) | ecosystem: Environmental > Aquatic > Marine > Oceanic | place: East of Porto Seguro, South Atlantic Ocean...
GCGAATTGGATCTGCAGTAATCCGTATGGACTGGAGTAGTCCGTAGATTTTTTATGGCGAATTGGATCTGCAGTAATCCGTGAGGACTGGAGTGGTCCGTAGATTTTTTATGGCGAATTGAATCTGCAGTAATCCGTGAGGACTGGAGTGGTCCGTAGATTTTTTATGGTGAATTGTATCTGTAGTAATCCCTAATGTTAGGAGAGGTCCGTTGTTTTTGTGAGTTGAAAAAATCAGAATGAAGGTCTGTCATTTTTTCTATGTACCTGAATATTGCGAAATTTTATCCAATTACAGTGAGGAAATATGCCACTACATTTTGACAGCAAAGAATTCGGAAACCGGCGCAATCGCTTACTGGAGTTGATGGCCGGTAGTGAATTGGATGGGATGCTTATTTTCAGGCAGGAAAGCATGTTTTATCTAACTGGATATGACTCATTCGGCTATGTTTTTTTCCAATGTCTATTTCTGGGAGGAGACGGAAAACTGATTTTGCTGACCCGCGTACCGGATTTGCGGCAGGCACAGAACACGTCCATCGTAGAAGATATCCGGATCTGGGTGGATGGACCCGAAGTAAATCCGGCTTTGCAGCTCAAGGAAATTCTGCGGGAATATGGTTGTGCTGGAAAAAGACTTGGAGTGGAATACGACTCTTATGGCTTGACTGCTAAAAATGGAAAAATGCTGGATTCCGCTCTGGACGGATTTTGTGAATTGATAGATGCCTCTGGAATGGTGAATCGCCTGCGGGTCGTGAAAAGCCCGGAAGAATTGGTCTATGTCCGGAAGGCTGCAGAATTGGCAGATGATGCTCTGGATGAAGCACACCGCTTAGTGAAGGATGGATGTGATGAGGGAGAACTACTGGCGGCCATGCAGGGTGCAGTTTTCAGAGGTGGTGGAGATTACCCGGGAAACGAATTTATTATCGGTTCCGGTGAAAACGCTTTGCTTTGCCGATATTTTTCCGGAAGACGGAAACTGGATCCGGAAGACCAGATTACTTTGGAATGGGCCGGAGTGTTTCGCCATTATCACGCTGCGATGATGCGCACAATTCCTGTCGGAAGAGTGACAGAACAGCAGCGAAAAATGCACGAAGTTTGTCTTGAATCAATGGCGGCTTGTGAATCTGTTTTAAGGCCGGGAAAGGCCATCGGTGAGGTTTTTGATGCTTACGCCAGAACTTGCGATAACTTGGGAATGAGAGCGCACCGGCTGAATGCAACCGGATACAGTATGGGGACAACTTTTTCGCCGAACTGGATGGACTGGCCTATGTTTTATCACGGCAATCAAGTGATTGCTGAAAAGAATATGGTGTTTTTTCTTCACATGATTTTGATGGACAGTGACTCCGGGATTGCCATGTGTTTTGGACATACCGTCCTGGTAACGGATTCCAGTTGCGAACGCCTTTCGTGTCACCCTTTGGATTTGGTGGTGCGTTAACCGATCCTCCTTGGTCACTTTCCGGTGAGACAGCACGGATGAGTATTACTGTCTCGCCGGGAAGTGCCATGTTTTTATTATAGACAGGAGAAAAGTGGAAATGGAGAGAAAGGCTTTGCTGAACGACAAGTCGTATTATGCCGTGATTTTTACTTCAATACAAAGTGATGTGAACAAGGATTATGAGGAAATGGCTGAACTGATAATCTCATTAGCAAAAAAACAGCATGGATTCTTCGGGGTAGACTCAGCTCGAAGTAATGGTATCGGGATAACTGTGTCTTATTGGGAGACCGAGGAGTCTATCAGGAATTGGAAGAATCATGAAAAACACCTGGTAGCACGACATAAAGGCCGGTCTGGCTGGTACAGTGATTATCATGTCCGCATTGCACAGGTCGAAAGAGAATATGAGTTTGATAGCAGGAAAAAATGAAATAAAAAAATTTTAACGTTTAACATCAAGCCGATTTTAAAGAATATCGACAGATGTCTATAAAATTAAATGAATGTTCATTGTGTAATTCCAAATTAGCGAAAGGTAAAAATCGAAAATGGTGGATAAATCAAATCTCTTAAGTCAGATGCGTAAACATGCGCAAACATTTTCTTCTGCAGTATCATCCCCCTTAGTGGTTGATGAAGCTAATATAAATAGAGCCTTGGTTTTGATTGATGTAGCTGCAAGGGATTCCGGATTAGGGATACTCCGTAAAATGTCATTCAAGACTCCAGCTCTGTTAAAAAATCTGCGTCTTGAAAAAAATTTGGATTACTTGAAGACTGAGATTAAAAAACGAATTCCGGAGGCCATTTCAAGTGAGGGTCCTCTGACGAAAGAGCAGCAAAAGAAAGAATATGAAAAATTTAAACGTGCCGAACAAAAATTGCGGAAATTACTTGATACAAAGGATTGCTGAAAACATACGTCGTTAATTTTTATTAATTTCTTGGCCTGAGATCAAGAATAATATTTGATATTTTTATTAATAAAAATAATATTTTATTGAAATAGAATACCGGAAAATCGATTGGATTTTCCGGCTGCATTTGTCTCTTCAATTGTAGTATGGAGAGGACTGTCTGGAAACAAAGCTTGAGGCCCAGAATACGAGGCTCAAGACTATGAATTCAGCTGGCACAGAGTTTCGAAATACCACCGGACTTTTGTGTAGTGGTGTTTTAAAACCTTCACATGCCGTGCATGTTGAAGGCTGAGGGGGTAGGGCTTTGCTTTCATGGTGAAAGCTGACCCTGTTTGAATGAGTGCGGATTGAATCCGGACTTGTTTGCCCAAAGTATTCTATTGGAAGGGAATACATTTATTCCATGGCTAGGAGTTAACTTTCTCACTTAAAAGGTTAAGGAGATAATATGTCATTAAGAATCAATAATAATATTGAGTCGATGAATGCTCATCGCAACCTGTTAATGAATGACCGTGCGCTTTCGAAGTCTCTTGAAAGACTGGCTTCAGGACAGAAAATCAATCGGGCATCCGATGATCCGGCAGCTTTGGTTATTTCTGAACACATGAGGGCACAGATCAGCGGGATGGAACAGGCAATCAGGAATAACGAAGTTGCTATTTCACTCGTACAAACTGCTGAAGGTTCCATGAATGAAATCTCGAACATTCTGGTAAATCTTCGCCAGCGAGCAATTTCTGCTGCAAACGTTGGTGCCAGTGACCAGGATATGATTGACGCCAATCAGGCTGAGATTGAAAATGCGCTTGCTTCAATTGACCGTGTTGTTTCAACCACTCAGTTCGGACATTACAGGCTTCTGGACGGAACAAATGCTGCGAAGACAGTGACAAATGAAGACGGCAGCATTTCCACTCAAGAAGGACTGCGTTTCCATGTTGGACCAAATGCTGAACATATGGCTTCAACCTCCATTAGAGACATGAGCACAAGTCAGCTTGGTCGGGCTATAGTTCCAGAAGGTGAAATGCCAAACAAAAGCAACTTCATGTCACTCGCTGACATTGATGTGCGTAATGAGCAGGGTGCTCAGGATGCACTTGCTATAATTGATCAGGCTCTTACAGAGGTTGCTTCAGTTCGTGGAGAATTAGGTGCTTTCCAGAAACATACCCTGGAATCTAATCTCACCAGCTTGCAGGTCGCAGCAGAAAATATGACTGCTGCAGAGTCTACTATTCGTGATACTGACATGGCTCAGGAACTGGCTACATTTACACGTAACCAGATCATGACTCAATCAGCAACAGCACAGTTGGCTCAGGCAAATGCAATGCCGCAACACGTCTTGCGATTGTTAAACGGCTAGCAGGGTTCAGGGGCAGTTTATCCCCCAGACATAACACTATTCCGGCTCCATTTATTGGAGTCCGGAATGGCTGTTTATATTATTTAAATGAACGTTTATCTATAATCATTATTCAAAGATTTGTCGATGACTGGAGTTTATATTCCGGTTAACGGGATCAAAAAACTTGAAACTTAAATATAACGAGGAACTATGCCGTTGGGGATGAAACACAACATTGCATCTATCAACGCAATAAATCATCTGGCCGAAGCGCAAAATGAACTGTCCGATTCGCTGAAACGATTATCTTCAGGACAAAGAGTCAACAGTGGAGCAGATGATCCTTCGGGTCTGATTCTTTCAGAAGGTTTACGCGCTCAGGTTGCCAGTGCGCAACAGGCGCTGCAAAATTCGGAGTTTTCTCTGTCTCTTGTCCAGACTGCCGAAGGTGCTTTGGTTGAAGTAAACAACTTGTTGATTGAAATGCGTCAGTTGGCTACAACTGCAGCAAATGAGGGTGCCACCGATTACAATGCGCTGTTAGCATTGCAGTTTCAGATTCGTAAAGCAATTGAGGGAATTGACCGTGTTTCCCGCTTTACTAGCTTTGGGAATAAAACTCTGCTAGACGGAAGCCATGGTGCAACAGGAATGGGAGGAAATGAAGAACTTGTTTTTCTTAAAGCATCTTCCAAAACAGTCGCTTCACCCGTTAGCGGATATGATGTGGATATTACCGAATTACCGCTACGGGCAACTTTGACAGCAGACCTTGATGACGATGATGCTTCCGGTCTGCAAATTACTTTAGAAGAAGAAGATGGCGCTGTAATTAGGGTCAGTAATCCGGAAGGAGCCACTGCAGTCGGATTTGCAAAACGTCTGCAAAAAGCTGTCTTAGAAGCGAACATGAATTTGAACATACGCTTTGATGCTGATGATGAAGAACTTACAATTGAACATCGGGAATATGGACTCACCAAAGGATTCACTGTAACCGGGACAAAAGATGATGTAATTGTTGACAACGCTTTTGAGCCGGAATTGCTTTTAGGACGTGATATAAAAGGAACAATTAATGATGAGCCTGCTGATGGTGATGGACTGATCCTTACCGGCGAATACAATAATGAGAAAACCAGCGGTTTGAGTGTAGCTTTTTTAGGTGATGGTACCGGCAATGCCGGATCAGTGACTGTTGCGCAAAATTCTCTTAAGTTTCAAGCTGGAGCAAGTGCAGATGAAAAAATTGTAATTGCTCTGAACAGTACCCATTCTACTGTCCTGGGAAGAGGTGTGGATAATACAAGCGGATTTGAAAATTTGTCCCAAATCAGTCTCAAGTCTACTCAAGAAGCCATTGATGCAATTCGCCTTGTAGATGAGGCTCTTGATCAACTATTATCAATGCGCAGCCAGCTTGGTTCTGTACAAAAACATACACTGGAAACAAATATTTCAGTTCTCCGCAACACAGTAGAAAATTTGACTGCGGCAGAATCCAGCATCCGAGATACAGACATGGCTTTGGAAATGGTTAATTTTACGAAAAACCAAATCATTACGGAAGCCGCAGCAGCTGCAGTCGCACAGTCAAATCAGACTGCTACCAGAGTTTTGCGGCTGTTGTTCAACAATAATCCACATGGACACTGGTCATTTTTTAGAGACCACTGATCGTTGATCAAATAATGCGCCTTGACGATACAATTGCTGCGATAGCAACACCTTTGCAGCCATCCGGACTTGGAGTGATCAGAGTAAGCGGAGAGCAGGCAGTTTCTGCAGTAGAGGCTCTGTTCAAGACAAATGGGAAACCGCTGAAAAAGACGGAAACACACAAGCTGGTACACGGCTGGATAAAAGACGACGGAAAACTTATTGACAAAGTTTTAGTAGTCGTCATGCGTGCTCCTCATTCATACACCACTGAGGATGTGGTTGAAATTCAGTGTCACGGAAGCCCTTTTGTGTTGCGAATCATCCTGGATTTGGTTTTACGGCAAGGAGTGCGTTTGGCAGGTGCAGGGGAGTTCACCCAAAGAGCTTTTTTGCATGGGCGCCTGGACCTGACACAAGTGGAAGCAATTTCAGACTTGATTCAAGCCAGTTCTGAAATTGGGGCAAGACTGGCTGCACAACAACTTCGTGGAAAACTTTTTCACGCCATTGATGCTGTAAAAAAACAAGTGGTCTCCATTGCTTCACTAGTTGAGGCCAGCATCGAGTTTCCGGAAGAGGACCATGAATTCACTCATCAGGAAGATTGTCTGCAGCGTCTGGATCAGGCTAGTGCCGATCTGGAAAGCTTACTTTCTCATGCTGACCGTGGAAGACAAATACGTGATGGGTTTAGTGTAGTATTGATTGGCCGGCCGAATGTAGGAAAATCTTCGCTTCTAAATACCTTGCTTCGCGAGCAAAGAGCGATTGTAACCACCATTCCCGGTACAACCAGAGATTCAATTGAGGAATCTGTACAAATTCAGGGTCTAGCTTTTCGCTTAACGGACACAGCCGGCATTAGAAAAACAGAAGACCTGATCGAATCAGAAGGTATTCGGCGTACACAAAATGTCCGCGAAAAAGCCGACCTCGTCTTGTTGATTCTTGATGCCAGTGAAAAACTTATGGACGAAGATTTGAGTTTAATCAGTGAAGTTGAAAAAGAGCGGACAATTGTAGTTCTCAATAAAAAAGATCTAATGGACGACACTACCCCGCGTTGGTATGGAAAAATATCCCGTTTGGAATCTGTTTTGATTTCAGCAAAAACAGGTGAAGGTTGTGATGAGTTGGAATCCAGCTTATATAAAAAAGCTACACTCGGCGGTTTGCCTCAGGAAGATGAAATCTGGATCACAAACCGCAGGCAGCAACAGGCTGCAAAAAATGCTCTGTCTGCTTTGTTCTCAGCGCGAAAAAGTTTGAATCAGTCAAGTGGAGAAGAGTTTCTTGCAGTTGATTTACGCTCTTGTTTAAACGCCCTGGGTGAAATAGTTGGCGAAACTACGCCCGATGATTTGCTTGGGCAAATATTTTCGGATTTTTGTATTGGAAAATAAACAAATGACAGACAGCGAATTGAAACTACTGCTTGAAAAACAAGAGTTACTTTTAAAGAAGCTTCTGGAATTATCACAGCGCCAATTTGCAGAATCGGATGCGGTCGCACTGGACGAGCTCTTGAAACAAAAAGATAGCTACTTTGATGAACTGCAAAAGTTAGATCCTTTGCGGGAAAAGTGGCACAAGAAATACAACCGTCCCTTAGGGCAGGAAGAACAAAAACTTGATGATAATATTCAGGATTTACTTGAAAAACTACTGCTCTCAGAACAGGATTTTGAAAAAATAGTAGGCCGTGAAAAAAATGCTGTCTCATTACAAATTGCTCAAATAAGCAATCAAATGCAGTATCGAAAAGATACTACTAGGCAAAGGCCTCAAATTAAAAACATGACAACTTAAACACAACATTATTCATAGTGAACAATGCTTTTTTCTGCTTACCAAATTGAGTCCCTGTTAGCCGATTTTCAACAGACAGACTCTCCAGCAGGCAAATCTGCCAGCGAAACTCTAAGTCTTTCTGCTGATGCGATTCAGGACGCACGTCAATACTTGCGCCCACTGAAACGCAGTCCCCTGAACTGGGTTACTCCCAAAGATATTAGGGGACTGGTCGAAGACATTTCTTCTTACGATCCTGTTGTAGATAATGTGCAGCAGAGTCGTGCCGGCCGTTTTGTTGTACCTGCTTATGTACCTGAAATTCCTGCACCAGCGTTTCCACTTGTAAGCGACCACACTCAGATGGCCCCGGAAAGTGAAACTACAGAGCAGGAATCATCGGAAAGTCCTGTTACAGAAGAAGATGCTCTGATGCCTGAAATAAACACTGAATCAGCTGAAGTCGAAGATAAGGTTTCGGTCAGTGTGTCTGAGGATATTTCGAAAGAAAATAGTCTGATAATAGAAACTGAGAAAAGTTCTGATGAATCAGAAGAATCTACCAACGGCGAATCGGCAGTTTCTACTGCTTCATTATTTGAAGGTATTGATGATGAAGAACATGATGAAGAGCATGAACTTGAAGAAGAAGGATTGCAAGGAGACAATAGTGAGGAAAACAATGTCGTCTTTGGAGATGGCCGCATTGATCAAAAATCAATGAGCAATTTTGTAGCTCATTATCCTGACAGTACTCTTAAGTTCCTGATGCGTAAAAATTTGGACGGTAGACCATTACCGGTTGGATACGAAGAAATATATTCACAATGGGAAAATCGCGGATTGTCCCGTGGACGCCTGAAAAAATATTTATTTAAACTGATGGAATGGAAAAACTTTCCGGATATTCCTGTTCATGATGTGGTTAATAAAATCCGCGAACATCAATATTTTCTTGAAATAAAGTAATGACAGCAAAAAGTTTCAGACCAAATGTTGCGGCGGTGATAATGCATCCATCAAATAAAAAAGTTCTGATGTTCAGGCGAATTGCCAAAAGAAATGAAAAATCAGAACTATTGTCAGATGGAGGACAGTTAAGATGGAATTGGCAATTCCCCCAAGGAGGGATTGACCCAGGGGAATCCGAAGAAGAGACACTTTTTCGTGAACTTGAAGAAGAAATTGGCACCAATGATGTTACAATCATCCGGGTTGCTGAAAAAAGAGTCCGTTACTACTATCCTCTCAAAATGCTGCATATTCTTCATAAACAACCTGAATGGAAACCTTTCCGCGGCCAACAGCAACGCTGGTTTCTTCTACAGTTGAATTGTGACACTGAGAAAATTAATTTTTCCCATCAACCCATTGAATTCGATGCCTTCCAATGGATCTCACCCCGCCTGGGATTAAAGAAAGTTGTTCCTTTCAAGCGCAAGGCATACCGTAAAGGTTTGCGATATTTGGGGATTTTGTGATTTGATTTGATTTGCTCATAATAACAGCAGATAATCTGAAGCTCACTCCAAAAATAATCGTTTTGAATTTGAACACGTTTGCTATACTGAGTAAACTGCAATTGTTTAAATTTCAATGCACGTATATAATTATATCATCAAAGGAAATAATCATATAAAGGCAATTCAATGCTAATGCTCCTTTCACCGGCTAAAACGCTGGATTATGAAACTCCTGCGACTACTGACAGCTTCAGTATTCCGGACTATCTGGAAAAATCTTCTGAACTGGTTAAAGTTCTGAAGCAGAAGTCTTTTCTGGATTTGATGGAACTGATGCAGGTCAGTCAGAAAATTGCTGAGCTTAATGTTGAACGTTTTAATCAATGGAAATTACCTTTTTCCACCGAAAATGCCAAACAAGCCGTTCTAGCTTTCAAAGGAGATGTTTATACGGGTCTTGACGCACCTGCACTTTCTGAAAACCGTTTGGCTTATACCCAGTCGCATCTGCGCATTTTGTCAGGACTTTACGGTTTGCTGCGGCCGCTTGACCTGATGCAGCCCTATCGCCTGGAAATGCGGCTGAAGCTGACAACGAAAAAAGGTGAAAATTTGTATCAATTTTGGGGTGAGAAGATTACTGATGCATTAAATGTTTTATTGGCAAAACAAGATGAGCCGGTTTTAATCAACCTTGCTTCAAATGAATACTTTAAATCAGTACAAAAGAAGAACTTGGACGGTCGTCTAATTACACCTGAGTTTAAAGACTGGAAAAACGGCAAATATAAAATGATAAGTTTTTTTGCAAAAAAAGCTCGAGGTTTAATGGTGCG
>Ga0208336_1001096_pt1 | contig 9443 bp, 8 predicted proteins | sample DeeseametaMP0372_FD_184212 | JGI IMG/M metagenome (GOLD analysis project Ga0208336, IMG submission 184212) | Marine microbial communities from the Deep Atlantic Ocean - MP0372 (SPAdes) | ecosystem: Environmental > Aquatic > Marine > Oceanic | place: East of Porto Seguro, South Atlantic Ocean...
TGAATTAGATTATTTTTGACTAGGCTGGTGTTGCTGGCCTCGTGGTCCTCTTCAACCCAGCGCTCGTCGGCAAGGGTGATATCAACCTTATCCCACTCAAGTTCGGTTTCACTTAGTTGTTTAAAAAGCGCCAGCGGTGTACGACCACCACTAACGACAAGCGAAGCTCGACCGCGAGTTTTAATACCTGTTTTTAAAATGCTGACTAAGTCTTGCGCAAATGCATCAGTCAGCGCATCAGGTGTTTCAAATGATAGAGTTGTTAACGCCATATTACTTTTTCTTCCCTGTTTTGCTCTCGTACCAGCTGCGATTTTCGCGAGCAAGAAGACCTATAGAGTCTACCGGCCCCCACGTACCTGCTTGATACGGTTCTGGCGGCTCGCTCGATTGCTTCCACGCTTCAAGAATTGAGTCTACCCACGTCCAAGCTTGCTCAATTTCGTCACGACGAACGAATAGCGCCTGATTACCCAACATAACTTCAAGAAGGAGTTTTTCGTATGCGTCAGGAATACGCTCATCGGCAAACGCTTCAGAGAAACTTAGGTTTAACTTGGATTTTTGTAGATCCATAGAGCCTGAGCTGGTTAAGCCAGGTACTTTATTCATTACGGTGATTTCTACCCCTTCGTCTGGCTGTAGACGAATAACGAGCTTATTGGGTGGGAGATTCTTGAAGCTGTCACCGAACAAGTTGTGTGGCTGACGCTTGAAGTAAATAACAACTTCACTCACCTTAGTTGGCATGCGCTTACCTGTGCGTAGGTAGAACGGCACACCAGCCCAACGCCAGTTGTCAATTTCCGCTTTAATAGCAACAAAGGTTTCGGTTTTACTTTGCGTATTAGCACCTTCTTCTTCAAGGTACCCAGGCACTTCTTCGCCCTTCACGAAACCAGAGGTATACTGACCGCGTACTGTGCTGTCATTAATATTAAACGAGTTAATCGGACGAAGCGCTTTAAGCACTTTCAATTTTTCGTCACGAATGCTGTCAGCGTCGAGCGTTGTCGGAGGCTCCATCGCTACCAAACTTAAAATTTGTAGCAAGTGGTTTTGCACCATATCTCGCATTTGACCCGCGTCGTCAAAGTAACCCCAACGCCCTTCAATACCCACTGACTCTGCAACTGAGATTTGAACATGGTCAATGCAGTTGTGGTCCCAGTTAGTAGCAAAAATAGAATTGGCAAAACGCAGTGATACTAGGTTTAGTACTGTCTCTTTACCAAGGTAATGGTCAATGCGGTAAATTTGCTTTTCGTCGAAGTATTCTGCAACTTGCTCATTGATCACTTTAGACGATGCCAAATCGTGACCAATTGGCTTTTCTAGCACAACGCGAACGCTTGAGTCGATAATTTTGCAGCTATGCAGGCCACGACAGATATCACCGTATATCGCCGGTGGCGTCGCTAGATAACACACCATGGTGCGGCTTGGGTCAACGTGGTCGTCTAATACGCAATAGCTTTCAACGTCCTTCATGTCTACGCATGCATAGTGCAAACGCGCTTTCATTTTTTCCCAAGTGGCTTCACACAAGTTCTTTTCGCCAAACTTGATTAGGTTGGCATGAACTTCTTCAATATAGGCATCCAGCTCCATTTCTTGACGCGCAACACCCACAATAGTGGTGTCTGGGTGCATCAAGTTTGCTTTTTCAAGCTGATATAAAGAAGGCAACAACTTGCGTCGTGAAAGATCTCCCAGTGTACCGAAAAGTACAAAATCACAGGGTTCGTAGGAATTATCCAATACCATATTCGTCGACCTTTTAAATGTATGTGTCCGCGGCGTATTGTACAGTTATTTACAACACTAACGACTATTTTTACCGTATAGTTAACACCAAATGTAGTAAAATTACAACTTGTACCAACTATAGGATCTGAATCTTTACTGTTTCCCTCAGTTTACCCTCATTTAACCCGATTGAAATAACAAAAATTGTCAAAAAATTACATTTTTCTTGTCACAGACGTCACATTGGGTACTATTACGGGTGTACCTTACAATAAATTGTGCTAACTAATTGCTATATCTGTATGAACATTTTAGAAAAAATCACACAAAACCAAGCGGCATTCAGTAAATCTGAGAAAAAGGTAGCTGAAGTAATTCTAGCTAACCCACAAACGGCCATTCATTCGAGTATAGCAACCCTCGCTAAGATGTCGGATGTTAGTGAGCCTACCGTAAACCGTTTCTGCCGAAGACTTGATACTAAAGGCTTCCCAGACTTTAAACTGCATTTAGCGCAGAGCCTGGCTAACGGCACGCCTTATGTAAACCGCCATGTTGATGAAAACGACAGCCCAGACGAATATACCAATAAGATATTCGAATCGACCATGGCGTCCCTGGAAGTGGCGCGCCAATCTGTGGATGTGAACGTGGTAAATCGCGTTGTTGATTTACTTACACAGGCACAGAAAATTTCATTTTTCGGCTTAGGCGCTTCAGCTTCAGTGGCACACGATGCACTAAATAAGTTTTTCCGCTTCAATGTTCCAGTGGTCTACTTTGAAGATATTCTGATGCAGCGCATGAGCTGCATGAACTGTTCAGATGGCGATGTTGTTGTATTGATTAGCCATACGGGCCGAACTAAAAGCTTAGTAGAAATAGCGCAAATTGCCCGCATGAACGACGCTACTGTGGTAGGAATTACCTCAGCAGATAGCCCGCTGGCACAAGAGTGCAGTTACGTGTTATCGCTGGAAGTGCCGGAAGATACTGATATGTATATGCCTATGGCCTCTCGCATCGCGCAGCTCACGCTAATTGATGTACTGGCAACCGGCTTTACACTGCGCCGCGGCAACAAGTTCAGAGAGAATCTGAAGCGAGTAAAAGATACGCTGCGTGGTTCACGTTATGAAAAGCGTGGTGAGTAATTTTCTTCCCACGTGATCACATAAGAACCACTTACCGTAACAATATCGGTTCAATAAATCAGCGAAAACGCCTAACTGGTCGAGCCAGTTAGGCGTTTTTGTTTATTTCATTCACATTTTTGTCAAATTCAACTATTATTCTGTAATAAAATTACGTAAAGCGATTACAGGCATACCGTATAAACGCGTAGCCTATCACTCTTTGTCTTTTCTAACTTAGAAACAGCGACGGAATCACATGACCAGAAGAACGAAAATTCTTGCCACCCTAGGACCTGCAACCGACTCACTTGAAAAGATTCAGGCACTTATTGCCGCAGGCGCAAACACTGTGCGCATGAACTTTTCACACGGACAAGCCGAAGACCACATTGAACGTGCAAAGCGCGTTCGTCAGGCAGCAAAGAACCTAGGTAAATACGTAGCGATTTTAGGTGATCTTCAGGGCCCTAAAATCCGTGTTGCTCGTTTTGCCGAAGGTGCAGTTCGTTTAGAGGTTGGCGCAAAATTCATTCTAGACGCTGAATTAGGCCGCGACGAAGGTGATATTAATCAAGTAGGTATTGATTACAAAGCGCTTCCTGATGATGTATCAGCAGGCGATATTCTGCTTCTTGATGACGGTCGTATTCAGCTTCGAGTAACTGGCGTTGAAGGCCGCAAAGTGATTACTGAAGTAACAGTAGGCGGCAAGCTTTCAAACAATAAAGGCATTAACCGTCAAGGCGGTGGTCTTTCTGCAGATGCACTTACCGAAAAAGACAAAGAAGACATTAAAACCGCCGCGAAAATTGGTGTTGATTACCTTGCAGTGTCATTTCCTCGCAGCGGCGCAGACTTGAACTACGCGCGAGAACTTGCCGAAGCAGCTGGCTGCTACGCAAAAATTTGTGCAAAGGTCGAGCGTGCTGAAACGGTGGCGTCTGACGAAGCCATGACGGATATCATCAGCGCTTCAGATGCGGTAATGGTTGCTCGTGGTGACTTGGGTGTAGAAATTGGCGATGCGGAACTTGTTGGTGTTCAAAAGAAACTGATTGCCCGTTCTCGCCAGCTCAACAAGGTTGTGATCACCGCGACGCAAATGATGGAGTCGATGATTGACAGCCCTATGCCTACACGTGCAGAAGTAATGGACGTTGCAAACGCTGTACTAGACGGCACTGACGCGGTAATGCTTTCAGCTGAAACAGCGGCGGGTAATTTCCCTATTGAAACAGTTGCAGCTATGGCTCGTGTTTGTGAAGGCGCGGAAACACATCCAAGCGTTAAAATTTCCAAGCACCGCATGGATCAGCAGTTTTCTTCTACTAGCGAGTCAATTGCTCTGTCAGCGGTTTACGCTGCGAACCACTTGCCAAGTGTTAAAGCGATTGTAGGTTTAACTGAAAGTGGAACTACACCAACGTTAATGTCTCGCATTACTACATCTCTGCCAATTATTGCGATGTCTCGTCACGAATCAACGCTTAACACAATGGCGCTTTGCCGCGGCGTTAAGCCGGTTTTCTTTGACTCTTCAAACAGTGAACCTGGCAAATTGAAGTACGATGTCATTGCATCACTTAAAGAGAAAGGATTAGTGAAAAGCGGCGACAGTATCATCCTGACTTACGGCGATGAAATGGAAAAAGTGGGCGCGACCAATACCCTTAAAATCGTAGAAGTCGAATAGCGACGAATACACTATTAAAGCGAAGCAAATGCTTCGCTTTTTTTTGCCTGTAATTTACTAAAGCAGTGGTAAGCTGACGCTTATAATAAGAACACTCATCTAAGTCAGTATCAAAATTACAAAAAACATATCCAACAAAACAACGAGAATTCGTTAACACTCCTCGGGACAACAACGACAAAAATAAGGATAGATATGCAGCTCGTTTTCAATCGCTACACACGTTTTTCAGCAATTATAACGCTCTTGGCACTTTTCACTCATAGCGTATGGGCAAATACACAGCACGTACACACCATGAAGCGTGTAGAAGTAGCTTCACAGAACGCTCCGTTACAGCCAATAATGATTCAAGGCCCCATGCCCATTGAAGCCGAATACTTTGCTGCGCTTTTGGATAACACTACAACAGAGTATTCAGGTAATGCGGTATTCTATAAAGGGACACTAGACGGGTATCCCATTGTGGTAGCTAAAACCGGTAAGGGTTTAGAAAATACAGCGGCCGCCACCGCTATTGGCATAGAGAGATACCACCCTCGCCTTATCATCAATCAGGGAACATCCGGTGGCCACGTTCCCTTTTTAGGTATTCGCGTATTATCGAACAACATTACCAACCATGGTGAATATGACCCAACCACGGCCAAAGATTGTCAGGCCTTTGTTGAAAAAGTGGTAAGAGCTTATATTTCTGCGCTGTCGGAATAAAATTGGAAAACACTCAAACGAAAAACACGCCCTACATTGTAAAAATGTAAGGCGCGTTTTCATGTATAGCCTTTGTATTAGATTGCTTGAGCGGTATAAGTTTCCGCATCTTGACTAACATCATTCGCGTATTGAGTAAGATGGTGATTTAGAATATTTTCGGCGCGCTCAACAAACTCATCACGCTTAAATTTCCAACCTCTTAAATCGGCTTGCTTAGCCTGTGCAATGTAGTGCTCTAGACGCGTTTTTCTCAATAGATGTGCCTTTTTCGACAAATCAAATTCTACCAATGAGAAGTTGCGCTGTACTTTTTGAATATCCATATGAACGGGGCGCTGTTCGTCATCAGCTGATGCTTGGCTTACGGATAGCTTTCCTTGCCCAATTACACCGACTATAACAATGATTGCTGATACCACTAAGCCTGAATAAACCCACTTTAAAAAGTTCATACCCCACTCCTTGAACGATTTTGCACTTGTATCGATAAGCTCGCTACAATCCACTTAATTAAAACTATTTATCACCAATGTATTGAGTCATTCGACTTTCTAAGTTTCTAGCTTTCACGTTGCAGCAGATGTTTTCTGCCTGACAATACAAACTTTCGTCTGTTCAATACATCAAGTAATTCACTCATATCTACTTAACCATATGCACCTTCCGCACCATATAGTTAATCTTTATTTTTCAGCAACTTAGACCAACCCAAAACTTATACTAAAGTTGTATAAGGTACTTTCTACACACAGCAAGATAAAATTTTCCTTTCAAATTTAATAAACTCACTCCCCTCAATGCTGTACACTTATACAGTATTAAGATATACCATAACAAGCAAAGTACTGGTATGGAATCTTGTTTTTTTCAGACCGTCTACCACGTACATTTGCCTAGAGAAAGTGACCATTTGCGATGCATGACAAACTCATTCAAAAACTCGAAATTCTTTCAGATGCCGCTAAGTATGACGCTTCTTGCGCAAGTGGCTCCGCCGGTAAACGAAAAGCAGGTAAAACTGACAAAAAAGGAATAGGTTCGCTCACAGGAGGGTCAGGGATATGTCACAGCTTTACCCCTGATGGTCGATGCGTATCATTACTTAAGATCCTAATGACCAACTATTGCATATACGATTGCCATTACTGCATCAATAGGGTGTCTAGCAACGTTCAACGAGCGCGTTTTACCGTTAAAGAAACGGTTGATTTAACGCTTAATTTTTATAAGCGTAACTACATTGAGGGATTATTTTTAAGTTCCGGTATTGTCGGCTCTCCTGACCTGACTATGGAGAGCATGGTACGCATCGCGAAGTCTCTTCGCATTGATCACGGATTTAAAGGATACATTCATCTTAAGACCATTCCGAATGCATCTCCTGAACTACAGGCTGAAGCTGGCTTATATGCCGATAGGCTAAGTATAAACATCGAAATGCCGACACAAAATTCGTTGAACAAATACGCCCCGGAAAAAGACCTTGCTGAAATTCACGGTTCAATGAATACATTGAAAGACAAAATAAATGAACACAAAGTAGATAAAACCTACTCGGGTAAACGCCCACCTCGCTTTGCTCCTGGCGGACAGTCCACTCAGATGATCATAGGAGCCGATGACTCAAATGATAAAGTTATCCTTGGCACGAGTGTCAAACTGTATGGTCAACAAAAATTGCGGCGCGTTTATTATTCTGCATTTTCGCCCATCCCAGATGCGTCTGAAGTCTTGCCTCTTAAACCGGCGCCACTTATCCGTGAACACCGACTTTATCAGGCCGATTGGCTCCTGCGCTTTTATGGATTTGGTTTAGATGAAATCGTACACAACGACATGCTAGATATGGAGCACGACCCCAAGCTTGCGTGGGCGCTACGCAATCGCCACATATTTCCCATCGATTTAAACAAAGCTGACAAGCTACTTTTATTGCGAGTTCCTGGACTGGGAGCACGCACAGTACAAAAAATTCTGGCTATTCGACGTTACACAAAGCTTAGCTGGTTCGATCTCACAAAAATGCGTTTACCCTTACAAAAATTAAAACCGTTCATTACTGTTAGTGATTATTCCCCCGCTATCCATTTGCTCGATAGCAGTAACTTTGAACAGCAATTTAAACAACCAAAACAGTTTGAATTGTTCAGCGCTTAATCTAATTGGTACCACAATGAAAAAAGTAACAATTTCATCAGTGCCCGGATACGACGAATGGCGAAAAGCATCGAGAGAATGTCTAGCCCAACACATACCTCCCGAGAACGTTACATGGCAAACTTCGCAATCTAACCAAGACGACTTGTTTGCCGTGGCCGATTCGGCCAACGCTATTGGTGAAAGCCAAACGAATTACAGAATTCCTAGAACAGTTTTAACGCTGTTGAAGTATGCGTTATGCCACCAAGCCCCCGATCGTTTCGCTTTATGTTACCGCGTTTTATGGCGAGTAGTTTTCGAAAACAGAAACCTTATTCACTTAAAAACTGACGAAGATGTGTTGCGTCTCAACGTGCTGGCTAAAGCAGTAAAACGCGATGCATATAAGATAAGTGCTTTTTTGAGATTTCGAGAAGTTGTACTTGACGGACAAGAGCATTTTATTGCGTGGTATGAACCAGAACACTTCAGCTTGGAATTGAAGCTCGATTTTTTTCGGACTCGTTTTAAAAATATGTGTTGGTCAATACTTACCCCTTATCGAGCTGCGCATTGGAATACTAAAACACTTGTTTTGGAAGATAATCCTGACCCAAGTATTATTCCAAATGATGACAGAATTGAAAAATACTGGCTTACGTATTATGCAAATATATTTAATCCTGCCCGCGTAAAAACAAAGGCAATGTTAAGTTCAATGCCAAAAAAATACTGGAAGAATATGCCTGAGATGTCGCTTATTAACGATATGATACGCCACTCGGATGCTAGAGCACGTAAGATGATACTAAATGGAAAAAAGGTGGAGAATGGTGAATGAGTCCTCCTGACAAATATTAGCAGCTGTGCTTCCTTTGTTTATTGCGATTTGAAAAGCTCTGTAAAACGTGACCAGAAAAAAAGGGGCCGAGGCCCCTTTTTTGTGTAAAGCAACAATGATATTAGTTCATCGCAGTTTCAGTAACTACACGAAGGTTGCTTTCAACATCTTTTACGTCAGACGCATTCTTGGCAATTTCCACAGCTAGGTCACGCTCAGCATCAGAATCAACGTCGCCAGTCAGTGTTACTACACCGTTTTCTACGTCAACATCGATGTCGAAACCTGAAATATCGGTATCCATAAGAAGACGAGTTTTGATTACTGTGGCGATTTTGGCGTCAGTTAACTCGCTTGTGCCTTCGTCAACAGTATCTTCCATGTCATCTGACATGTCGCCTTCCATATCTTTGTCAGAGACAACCGTTAGCTTGTTGTCTACAGACGTTACACCGTCAATATTCGCTACTAGCTCTTCCGCTAGCTTTTTATCAACAGAGTTCTCAACCTTACCAGTAAGAACGACATTACCGTTTTTAACGTCAGTGTTAATGTCGAATGAATCAAGGTTACCATTGAACAACAGCGTTGCTTCTGCTTTGCCATCAATCCATGCGTCTTTGGCACCTTTCTCCCATTTGTTGTCTGTGTCCATGTCACCTGCATATGCAGCTGTAGTCAAAGTTGTAGCAACAATCATAGAAATAAGTGAACGTTTCATAACATTTCTCCTTTGTCGAAACTCGTAGATAGTCATGCCAATTCCTTGCCAACAAAATAAGACATTGTTTTATATGATAAATATTAAGAACCCGGGCTAGTTAAGTAAGTTTTGTTTTGCAAACTTTGCCTTTGTTTGAGAACTTTTTACTTAATTTTGTTAATGCTCAAAACTCGTCAACTTCACTTAAGAAAAGCACCTTTCAATTGTACTAGGGGATATCTTTTTGTCGTTGGCCGCCGCTAAATTGCAGTGATACTTAGGTTAAACTTATTTCACAAAGCTGCCGTAGTTATAACGATTTGTATCGCTTCACTGGGGCCTGTTGACCTTTGTTGCACACCAAAGGTCAACAGGCCCTAGCTATAGTCACCAATTTAGTTTTGCAGACAGAAGCAACAGGTGGAGTGTTTTTCGTTAATTAAACTCAAGGACCAACTAGACATGGAT
>Ga0208336_1001106_pt1 | contig 9376 bp, 6 predicted proteins | sample DeeseametaMP0372_FD_184212 | JGI IMG/M metagenome (GOLD analysis project Ga0208336, IMG submission 184212) | Marine microbial communities from the Deep Atlantic Ocean - MP0372 (SPAdes) | ecosystem: Environmental > Aquatic > Marine > Oceanic | place: East of Porto Seguro, South Atlantic Ocean...
TACTAATCATCTTTTGAGCATATTCAGGCGTCATGTTATGAATTCCAGCTACAATATTGTTCTTTTTTGCATGTTCCAATATTTTCATTATAACAGGGAACACTGGGTCATTTTCCTTTTTATCAAAACCTGGTTCTTCTCCGACCGCAAGGCTCAAATCAGCAGGACCAATATAAATTCCATCAACCCCTGGTGTGGACATTATATTATCGAGGTTATCTAAAGCTTCTTTTGTTTCAATCATTGCCAGCTTTAAAATTTCATTGTTAGCGTGTTTTCCATAATCCGGACCCCCATATATTAAACCTCTTAAAGGTCCAAAACTTCTATAACCTTTTGGCGGATACATGCATGCTTGAACAAATTTTTCTGCTTGTTGACGATTACTTACCATGGGGCATATCACACCATAACTGCCCGCATCTAAAATTTTCATGATTTGTCCTGGTTCATTCCAGTTGACTCTAGCCATTGGAACTACATCTGTTGTTGAAATTGCCTGAAGCATTTGTAAAGCATTAGGATAATCTACTGCACCATGTTGCATATCTATAGTTAATGAATCCCAACCTTGATTAGCCATTACTTCTGCAGAAAAGGAACTAGGAATCTGAAGCCATCCATTAACAACAACTTTACCTTCTTTGAAAATTTTTTTTAATTTGTTTTCCCGCATCAAATTAAACAGGGAATCCTAAATGAGTATATTTTATATTGAGGTAATTTTTAATTCCCATAGATCCACCCTCTCTTCCATAGCCAGTTTGTTTAATTCCTCCAAAAGGAGCTTCCGCAATAGCTACAACAGGAGTATTAACTGCTACAATTCCGGTTTCCATTAACTCGGAGGCCCTATGAGCTTTTTCCATTGAATTTGTGAATATGTAACTTGTAAGTCCGAGCTCATGATTATTAGCTCTTTCAACAACTTCATCAAAATGCTTGAAAGTAGTAATTGGAACTAAAGGTCCAAACGGTTCATCTTTCATAATGGTAAAATTGTCTTTCACATTGTCAAAAACTGTAGGTTCGTAAAAGTATCCTTTATTAAATCCTGAAGGTTTTTGACCTCCACAAAGAACTTTTGCTCCTTCTTTTTTTGTGGTTTCAACCAACTTTTCAATTTCTTCTAATCTTTTTTTTGTTGTCATTGGACCTAATTGAACTCCTTCATTTAGGCCATTTCCTATTTTAAGTTTTTTCGTTTTTTCTACAAAAGATTTTGCAAATTCATCTTTTTTACTTTCATGAATATAAAATCTACTTGGTGATATACAAACTTGTCCATTATTTCTAAATTTAGCTGTGATGGCCATATCAGCTACTTTTTGAATATCAGTATCCTCAAATACAATAAAAGGAGAATGGCCGCTTAACTCCATAGTAACTCTTTGAACTTTGTCAGCAGCTTGTTTTAAAATTAATTTACCAACTCTTGTAGAACCTGTAATCGAAATTTTTTTAATTATATCTGAAGATATGAGTTGAGAAGAAATTTCAGCAGGATCTCCAGAAAGTAAATTTACAACACCCGGAGGAACTCCAGCTTCATTAATGATATTCATCATTTCCATAACACAGCCAGGTGTAATTACATCCGGTTTACAAATTACAGAGCAACCAGCCGCTAGAGCAGTTGAAATTTTTCTTGATGCTAAAATAATTGGAAAGTTCCAAGGAACTAGTGCGGCTACCACACCAACTGGCTGGTAGTAAACATGTACTCTGGTGTTTTCAAATCTACTTTCAACAGTTTGACCGTAAATTCTTTTTGTTTCTTCGGCATTCCATTCAAAAATATCTGCAGCGCCATTAACTTCTCCAGCACCTTCAGCTAAAGGCTTGCCAACTTCTAAAGTAAGCCATTTAGCAAGAACATCATTTTTTTTTCTTATTAAATCGGCAATTTTTCTTATTATCGAAGCTCTTTGCCAAGGTTGGGTTTTTTTCCAAATTGCAAAACCTTTTTCAGCTGATTTTAATGCTTTCTCAACATCAGCTGGTGTTGCCTTGGATGCATTACCAATTACTTCCTCAGTGGCTGGATTGATAACCTCGTATGTTTCATTTTTTTCTGAGGGTTGCCATTTTCCATCGATGAATTGACCAAATTTACTATACATTTTTAATATTTAATGTTGATATAAAGAAAATATTTTTTTAACTTCAGCAGATTATATTAAAAGATGAAGAAAATAAAGCTCACATGTGCACATGCTATTGTTAAACATTTAATATCTCAAAAAATATTAATAAACGGTAAAAAGGAGCAATTGTTTGCTGGTGTATTTGGAATTTTTGGACATGGAAATGTTGCTTGTTTAGGTCAGGCTTTACAAGAAAATCAAAAAGAACTTCCAACATGGAGAGGTCATCATGAGCAGAACATGGCTTTAACTGGTATTGCATATGCAAGAGCAAAAAGAAGAAAACAAATTTTTGTAGCAACTAGTTCAGTAGGTCCAGGTTCAACTAATATGGTTACAGCTGCGGCCGTTGCAATGAGCAATAGACTGCCATTACTTTTATTACCCGGAGACACTTATGCAAGTAGAATACCTGAGCCAGTTTTACAACAAGTCGAACATTTTAATAATCCAGGAATTACACAAAATGATGCTTTTAAGCCTGTCACAAGATATTTTGATAGAATAACAAGACCAGAGCAAATTCTTCAAAGTCTACCACAAGCCATTCAAATTATGTTAGATCCCGCAGATTGTGGACCAGCCTGTTTGTCACTAAGCCAAGATATACAAGGAGAAGTTTTTGATTACTCTGAAGAATTTTTTAAAGAAAGAGTCCACACCATTAGAAGACCAAGGGCAGATGATTTTCAAATTAAACAAGCAGCTGAAAAAATTAAAAAAACAAAATGTCCAATTATTATTTCAGGAGGAGGAGTTTTTTATTCAGATGCTATGGATGAACTTGGTAATTTTGCAATGAAACATAATATTCCTGTAACCCAAACAGTAATGGGCTATTCAACAATGAAAAGGGATCATGCTTACTTTGTGGGTCCTATAGGTGGATTGGGCGGAAGGGCTGCAAACAACTTAGCTAAACAAACCGATATGGCAATTGCTGTTGGTACTAAGCTAGGAGACTTTACAACAGGCTCGTGGGCCAATTTTGAAAATCCTAATTTCCAGTTAGTTGCAATCAATGTTGCAAGATTTGATGCAAGTAAGCATATGGCTCAATCGGTTATTGGTGATGCAAAAGTTTCATTGATGGAATTATCAACGGCACTAGGAGATTGGAAAGCTCCTGACAATTGGTATCAAAAATCTCGAAATGAATTAAAAACATGGAATGAATATGTTGATAAAGAAAGTGGTCCAACAAACCAAAAATTACCAAACTACGCTCATGTAGTAGGTGCAATATACAGAAAAGCAGATCCACACGACATAGCAGTAACAGCAGCGGGTGGATTTGTTGGAGAAGTCGTTCAAATTTGGAGACCAAAAGAGCTTAATACACATGAAACCGAGTGGGGATTTAGTTGTATGGGTTATGAAATTTCTGGAGCGTTAGGAATTAAAATGGCAAACCCAGATAAAGAAATAATTTCTTTTGTAGGAGACGGATCTTATCTTTTGCAAAATTCTGACATTTACACATCTGTTATAACTAACCATAAATTAATAATTATTGTTTGTGATAATGGTGGGCATGCCGTGATTAATAGACTTCAATTGTTTAAAGGTGGAAAAGAATTTAATTGTCAATTCAGTAGTTCTAAGGTTGAAAATTTGACCGATGTAAATTTTGCAAAACATGCAGAAAGTCTAGGAGCAACGGGCGAAGAGGTAAGCTCAATAGCAGATCTAGAAAAGGCATTTGAAAGAGCAAAAAAATCTAAAAAAACTTATGTTATTTCAATGAAAACTGATGCCTATCAATGGCTCGAAGGATCTGCCTACTGGGAAAGTCCAACCTTAGAGTTACCAACAACAAAAGAAAACAAAAAAGCATTAGAAGAACATCGCGCTGGTAAGTCTAAGCAAAGACAAGGTGTATAAAAAAATCAATGAACAAAATCTATAAAGTTGGTCTTATAGGTTGTGGACACATATCCGAAACCTATTTTAGAGCTCATGAATACTTTAATAATTTTAAAATTATAAAATGTGCTGATATTAAGGAAGGTGCTTCCAAGAACTGTGCAAGTCTTTACAATATTGAATCTGTTTCTGTTGATGATTTATTGGCAGATAATCAAATTGAGGTTGTTTTAAATCTTACCACTCCTCAAGCACACTATGAAGTAACAAAAAAAACTTTACTTACAGGTAAACATTCTTACTGCGAAAAGCCTCTATCCACAAAATTTGAAAATGGACAAGAATTAGTAAATCTTGCAAAAGAAAAAAATTTATACCTAGGTAATGGTCCTGATACTTTTTTAGGAGCAGGAAGTCAAAAATCGAGACAATTAATAGATTCTGGATTAGTTGGAGATATAAAGCTGGGTAATGCTATTTTTGCGTTTCCAGGTGTTCAATCTTATCATCCTGATCCAGAACCATGGTTTCAAAAAGATGGTGGAGGACCTGTAATGGATATGGGTACTTATTATTTAACTGTTCTTGTGAATCTTCTTGGTCCAGCAAAACAGGTTCAGGGATGTGAACTAACAGTTTCTGAATTTAGAGAAATTGGAATTGGACCCAAAAAAGGTAAAAAAATTAAAGTTGAAACACCAACTACCTATATGGCAACTATCCAATTTCAAAATGGCGCTCTTATTCAGATAACTTTATCTTTTGATGTGATTAATCATCAAAGAAATCATATAGAGCTTTATGGAACCAAAGGTTCAATTATTGTTCCAGATCCCAATATGTTCGGAGGGTCAGCCTTTATATCGGTTAGTACAGGAGGGAAGTGGGGTGAACACCAAACAGGAAATATGCACTTAGGTAGAATTAATATAAAAAATCACAGTGGAAGATTAAATGAATCGCCAACTAATGCAAATTATAGAGGTGTAGGTTTATCAGAGATGATTTATTGTGTTGAAAATAAAAAAAAACATAGATGTAATGGTGAATTAGCTTTACATGTGCTCGATATAATTGAATCTACTATGCAGGCAGCAATTTCCAAAACTCCAAAAGAAATACGAACAACTTGCAAAAAACCTGAATTTTTTCCTGAAGAAGAAATTAAAAAATTACTACTGTAATTATTTTTGAAAGATTTAAAATTTGGTAGGTTGTATAAAAAATAAGAATCTTTACATATGCTCTTTTTTCTTATAATATGAATCTCTTCTTATAGAATAGTTTCTTATAGAATAGTTTCTTATAGAATAGTTTTCTTTATCTATTATGTAAAAAGCAAATATTTCTGCTTTGGAAATAAAAGAAAATGAAGAATTTGAAAAAAATTGAGATTAATAAAAGATGAAAAAAGTTAAATTAGCAGTTGTAGGGGTAGGTAATTGTGCAAGTTCATTAATTCAGGGAATCGAATATTATAAACATCATCATAATGAACATTCCGATGGCATTATGCAGCCGAATATTAATGGATGGAGACCACAAGACATAGCAATTGTAGCTGCTTTTGATGTTGATAAGAGAAAAATAGGATTGCCAATTGAGAAAGCAATTTTTGCAGAACCTAATTGTACAACAGTTTTTCAAAAATTCATTCCAGTCAACGGGGTTAGGGTAAAAATGGGTCAATTATTAGATGGAGTAGCTGATCATATGGCAGAATATCCAAGTTCTCAATCATTTAGAGTTGCACAGGAAGACCCGGTGAACGTTGTTGAAGAATTAAAAAGTAGCGGTGCAGAAGTTTTGGTTTGTTATCTACCCGTAGGTTCTCAAAAAGCGGTTGAATTCTATGCTAATGCCTGCTTACAGGCTAAAGTAGCTATGGTTAACTGCGTTCCAGTTTTTATTGCCTCAGATAAAAAATGGGCGAATAATTTTACACAAGCTGGTGTACCAATAATTGGGGACGATATAAAAAGTCAGGTTGGAGCAACCATTGTTCATAGAGTTTTAGCCCGCTTATTTAACGATAGAGGTTGTAAAATATCGAGAACATATCAGTTAAATACCGGTGGGAATACTGACTTTTTAAATATGCTTGAAAGGTCAAGATTAAAATACAAAAAAATTTCAAAAACGGAATCTGTCCAATCACAATTAGATGTTCCTCTAGATACTAATGAAATTCATATTGGCCCCTCGGATTATGTTCCTTGGCAAAAAGATAATAAGGTTGCTTTCATACGAATAGAAGGCAAAGGTTTTGGTGGCGCACCTATAGATCTTGAAATGAGATTATCTGTGCAAGATTCACCAAACAGTGCAGGTGTAGTTATTGATGCTATTCGGTGTGTGGCACTTGCTAGAGAACGCGGATTAGCAGGTCCTCTTAACAGCGCTTCATCATACTACATGAAAACTCCCCCAGCGCAGCATCGTGACCATATAGCACGCGAGTTAACAAATGAGTTTATTATGGGAGAAAATATTCAAGTAAATAAAAATAAAATAAATTAATTTTTCTTGAAAATTAATTTTTTATAAGTCAGAAGTATCTGTCAATTTTAATCAAAGCACTGCAAAATCTTTCTTACCTTGAGGTATGAACATTGCTATTGTTGATGAAAAATTTTATCTATATATTTTTAATGATGCTTAAAAAAAATATTTTCTTATAGAGATTTAGATTATTAGATTATGAATTCTTTTGATGTATATGTTGTGGGTCAAATTGTTAAAGATTATAACTTTCTTTCAGTTAAGGGAAAAAAGTTTGTAAAAGCATCTGGAGGGACAGCATTCTATTCTACGCACGCTTACCATTTGCTGGGTTTAAAAACAGCTGTTCTTACAAGTTTTAATAAAAATGATGTTTTTAGTTTAACTCCAGGTTTTAAAAATAAAAAAATATCAATTTTTAACAATGAAAATGCCACCACAACAGAATTTAGGAACTACTATACAAAAAATAGATTAAATGTTCGATCTCAAGAAGCAATTTTTAACAACAGACCTGTGAATGGTAAGCTAGGTAAAGCTAAAATTTATCATTTTGGTCCTCTAATTTTAAATGACATAGATGCCAAACTCTATCAAGTAGTTAAAAAACTAAATGGAATAAAAGTCATAGATATTCAAGGATTGATTAGAAGTATTATAGAAAAAAAGATTGTTGAAAAAAGAAATACTGAAATGAAAAAATTCTTGAAAAATTTTAATATTTTAAAATGCGATACCAAAGAATTGCATTTAATTAGAAATACTGCTGATAAAAAAAGAATAATTAATTACCTCTTTGATTTAGGTTTATCTGAAATAATTGAAACTAAAGGATTTTTGGGTTCTACAATTTATTCTAAATTAGAAGGGACAGTTGTCATTCCATCATTCATACCAAACAAAGTTGTAGATTCGACCGGTTGTGGCGATACTTATACTGCAATTTACTGTTATGCTAGATTAAAAAAATATTCCATCTATCATTCAGGATTATTAGCTAGTGCAGGCTCAGGTCTGAAAACAGAAAAAACTGGACCTTTAAATTGTTCTTTTCAAATGATTAAAAGAAGAGTTAATTCAATATGCCAAATTTGAAAAGAAAAAATGAAGAATAATAATATAGACACTGCTGTTATTTTAGCTGCTGGAAAAGGTGAGAGAATATCAAACACGGCTGAATTTGTTGCAAAACCATTAATTAAAATTTTTGATTTAAGCTTAATTGAAAGATCAATTAAAAATTTAATTAATAATTTAAATGTAAAAAAAATATATATTGTTACCGGTTTCAATCATGAGGAAATAAACGATCATTTGGTTAAATTAAAAAATAAACTTTCTCTAAATGTAGAGGTTGTGTTTGCAAAGAATTGGGAGAAAGGTAATGGCGCAAGTTTTTTAGCCATTTTAGATAAAATTAAGCATCAACAATTTTACTTGTTAATGGTAGATCATTTATTCAACAATGAATTTTATAATGCCATCTCAAAATATAAAATTAATAATAAATCCTATCTAATTATTTCCAGAACTTTATCCTCTCTGAACGACTTTAATGATGCAACTAAAGTTAATGTTGTCGATGACAAAATAAATGATATTGGAAAGTCTATAAAAGACAGCAATGGTTTTGATACTGGTTTTTTCATATTAAATTCCGATCAATTTAATAATGTTAATAAATTATCAGTCAGAGAAAAGCTTTCTTTAAGTGAAGTCATTCAAGAATTGGTTCAGCAAAAAAAATTATATTTTATTGAAGTTCCTGAGGATAGCTGGCTTGATATTGATACAAGTCAGGATTTGCTTAAAGCAAAAAATTATTTATTAAATAATTCAAATTCAAAAATTAATGATGGTCCAATATCTAAGCATATAAATCGACCAATATCTAAATGGATAACATCTAAAATAACAGATTATCCATTAACACCTAATCAAATTTCTATTGCAGTATTTTTTATCTCTGTCTTTTCAGGCTTAATAATTTCAATGGAGGGTTATTTTTTTCTGCTGTTGGGTGCTTTGTTGGCACAATTGTCCTCTATATTAGATGGTTGCGATGGTGAGATTGCAAGATTGAAGCTTTTGAAAAGCAAGTTCGGGAGATGGCTTGATCAGGTCCTAGACCGTTATAGTGACTTATTTATATTCACAGGGTTAACATTTCACACATATTTTATTCATAAAACATTAACTGTATTTTTGATTGGTTTTATTGCGGTTGGTGGAAGAATAATTTCAAGCTACACTGCTTTTGTATATGATTCTGTAGCCTCTACTCGTAACAGTATACGCATTGGGAGAGATTTAATAATATTTATCATATTGATAGGGGCGGTGCTCAATATTCCATATATCACATTGGTGATTTTAGCATTTATTATGAATGCAGATATCTGCAAAAGATTATGGACACTAAAGGATAAACTAGATAATTAATTTTTATTTTCGGTATCCATTTCCATCCATAATGGCCAATGGTCAGATGCAGTTATATTTCTATCTATATAGGTTCTTTTAATTTTAGGTAAAAGATTTTTTGATACAAAACAGTGATCAAGGCTGTCACCATCAACATTGGTGCCTCTATCTTTATCTTTATCATTCGATTTCCAAGCATCATAAAAATCTTCTGAATCTATCATTTCCTTATATTCTTTGCTGTCTAGTGTAAAATTCATATCTCCCATCAAAATAAATTGCTGGGGCATGGGTGGTTTCTCACCTTCTGTCCAACCTGCATCAATATGCTCGCCTGACCATGCACCTTGTTCGTGAGGTGCTTGATTAATCCTTCTCATCATTAATTGTATTTGTGGAAAACGGCTTTCGGGATTTCTGTGGCTAAGGTGTGTTGA